>PJUE01000259.1_pt1 | contig 48740 bp, 47 predicted proteins | sample 1512171 | NCBI WGS metagenome assembly PJUE01 (sample SAMN08177674, study PRJNA422409) | Feces metagenome, whole genome shotgun sequencing project. | isolation source: Chicken feces (3) enriched on wood chips: alkali lignin treatment | host: Gallus gallus | place: USA: Madison | collected 2015-01-15
ACATTACATACTATAACAACGATAGAATTAAACTGAATTTAAAAGGAATGAGCCCGGTAATATACCGAGCTCATTATTATCAAATTTAATTATAAATTTGTCTAAACTTTTGGGTGCACTCTATCTTTTTGCAATCCTTTTTTTATACGATTTTTCGAAAGATTACCGCTAAAATTGTTTTTTATGAAACGACCATCCACAAGCATCATCAGAAAACTTGTTACATAGTTCGCTAAATCATATAGCTAAATAGCGACAAATAGTACAGATTACAAAAAAAATGGATAACGAAGTAATTCCTTAAATTTAAAAAAAGGCCACAAAAAAGCCCTGCAGTATTGCAAGGTTTTTTTGTTGCTCCCCCTCTTGGGCTCGAACCAAGGACTGTAACTTCTTTGTTTACAAGAGTTTCAATGTATCAGATATTCGTTAGCAACCGAATAGTACGCCTTTTTTATATATAATAGTAACCATTAGGATTACTTTGTCAACTTATTTTGCAAGATTTATAACCCCGCTCTACCGATTAGAATAATATAATAGTTTCTATTTTTTACCTTAAAATGGAGTTGCGTAACAGTTACACATGTTAGCTGACGTTTTTTATTCTAAACCAATTTCATATTTTACTTTTGATTGTTTAGTACATCCAGAACATTTTCCGCAAGCCAAATTAGATATATGACAAGAATGTGCTATACTAATTAATTCGAGAGGTACATTAAATTTCTGAACTAGTTCGTGGCTATATAATTCTAATGTTGGGCACAAAATTTTAATGTTTCCTTCTTGATAAGAAACTGTATCGTTTATAAAATCATAAAATTTTTTTGTACCATCCGTGTGAAATTTATCAGATTTTACTGATGCTAAATATATTTCAGAAACACCGTCATTTATTGCTTGCATTGCTGACAGTGTAATAAGAAGTTGATTTCGGAAAGGCCACCATTCATCAGATGGAGAAATATTAACATTTGCCTTATTTGCTAATGTTCCAGTTCCTAAACTTTTGCAGTTTACTTGTATTACCTTATGTTCAATATTTAATACTTTACAAATATATTCAGAAACATATACTTCTCTTTCAGCTACGGTTTGCCCATAATCAATTGTATACGCAATTTCAGGTTTTAAATAGTATGCAAGTGAAATGGAATCAACACCACCTGAAAGTAATATTGCTCTTTTTAAAGACTCCATATTGTTTTATATATTGCAGTTGTTAAATGATTATAATATTGGATATCTGCAACTTTTAACATTAATAATTTATCCTCTTCACAAGTGCGATGATATCCTACAATTTTTTTTCCTTTTGATAAGGAATAACCTGATTCAATTAAAGTTCCTGAATCGTAATTATCAAATAAACAAAAAATAATATCTGAGTTATCAATACCTTCTAAATCTTTTTTTGCAATTGATTCACTTTTGCCAATTCCTACATCGTGAAAAGGAGAAAATACTTTTATTCCGAAGGACAGAAAAGCGTTTCGTATTTTATCAATTAATATTAATTCTGATAAAGCAAAAAAAGGTGAAGCTAGATAAATTTGTTTGTCTTCTATTGATTTATAACTAAATTCCTCAAAATCAAAATTTGTAAAAGTAGTAACATCAATATATGCTTTGATGTCACAGAATAAAGCAGTTGATTTTGAAGCAAGCTTGGCTGATTCCTCAATACTCAATTTTTTATGCATCCAATAATATCCAAAACTTGTTGTAAATATATCTCCGGAACCAATTTTAAATACATTGTTCGTTATATATGAAGGGATTTGAATGATTTGATCTTTATAATATAATGTTGCACCAAATGGTCCATCTTTAATTATAAAAGCAGTTGCTTTTTCTTTTTCAAAAAAGTAATCTTTTATAAAATCTATATGATCAGATCCAGCAATTGAATTCGCCTCATTTTTATTTACGATGTAGACTAATTCTTTAGCTTTTCCAAAGTCACTAAATTTGTTTGGTTTTATTGATGTTTGTGGGTCATAAACAACCTTTTCTCCGCTTATTGAATAATCTGCTTCTAACATACCAAAAGCAATAACATTATCACCTTTAACATTTATCGAGTTTTCTTTTGAAATATTTAATATATTAGGAAATATACTTGGATTGTCTAAAGAAAAACTATATTTGAAAGTTATTATGTCTTTATACGGTGTTAAATCAAAAGTGAATTTTTTATAAACTTTCTGATTCTCATTCAAAAAGTTCTTTGTTTCATCATTTCCAAGAGTACTGAAATGCACTTCACATTTATTTTCTAATAAAAATTTTACACCACGAAATCCTGAACCATATAATTCAACAGAAACTTCATCGTAGTCAATTTCTCGATACGTTCCACCAACAATATTAATCATAATTAAATTCTTTCAATTCTAACATTACAAGCAGGAGAATTTATGTAGGTAATTGTTGCTTGATAATCATTACCTTTCTTAATACAATCTATTAGTTCAACAGTACTTCGATGTGCAACTGAACCTAAAGTTTCGCCATTTCCATTAACTAAAATGACTGTTTCAATTGCCGAGAGTTCTAAACTTAAAATATCTCCAACTCTTTGATTTGCTAGTACAGCTAAGTCAATTGAAGAAACTGCTGTATTTATAATTCCTGATTCACAATCAAATTTTACACTTTGTGGTGGTACATAGCCACCCCCACTTGATCCACTCATAAGTTTTAGTTTTTAAAGTTTGTATGGTTAAAAATGTCAGCTAACATTATTTTTCACGAAACAAAACACTTAAATGCTTCTTTCATAAATTCTAGCAAACATATTAAAAAAAACATTAATAGACATATGGAAAACCATAAATACAAATAAACTTCATGTATTTTTAACGCAAAACAATAGATTATAAACAACAAGTTATATCAAAGTACATGAGACTACACTTTATCCCAAAAAAAAGCCTAACCGAAGTTAAGCTTTATGTTGAATTACATCCATCTTCAATTTTGTAAATATGTTGAAAAGAAAAACCATTTTCGATTAAAAACTTAACTGTTTCCCAAGCTTTTATATCCCATTTTTGGTAATTTTCTTTCTAAAGATAATTAGTAGAATAATTAAAGTAATATCAGAATAAATTAAAGTTTTCAAGTTACTTATTGAATCACATAAATTGTCTCCAGTTATTTTTGATATACATTCAGTTGGACAATCAGTTTCGTATTTTAAACTTACCATTGTATTAATAATTCCGAAATAAAACACAGGAATTAGGATAATCAAAATGATGATTAAAAAGTAAAAGTATTGCTTCTTCAATTTATACGTAGAGTTTGGAAAGCTTTCGTGTAACGTTTCGAGGCTTGGCGAAGTGGCGGAAAACAAAGCGAGAACTTTAAATTTAGATACCAACATTAGCACAAGCCTTTTATTATTTGCTAATATATTAAAAAAGGAAATAAAAAAGGCTTTTGCGGAATAGAAAGCCGAAACTTTAATTTTATCCTTACTCCGCCATTGCGCCAAACCCTTGTTGTACGCATACTATTCTATTACTTCAATTCTTCCTTCAATTAAATATTCCCAAATCTCATCTGATTCAAATTTTTGTCGACCGTTAATTGTAGGTAACTCCATCTCTATATTACCTATTCCTCTCCAATATGAATTCCATATTTGATTCGTAGTGTTCAAATCACAAAACGAAACTCTTTGTGCATATCTATCGAGAGAGACAATTTCCATATTTACTTTTACAACCTTGTTAAGAGGATGTTCGATTAATTTAAACTTTCTAACGCTATTTAAATTCCAACCATACTTTAAAGCCACTTTTTTACAAGTTTCAATATCACCAAAAGCATAAACAGCAGAAAGTCTAGAAGGGAAATGAGGGAAATTGTTATATCTATGCATTTCTGCGTTATATTCTGTTCTATATTCTGATGTAATAGAATTTTCAAATGCAGAAATTGCCTGAATGTCCTTGTTTTGATTAATAATAAATGGAAGATAATCTATTTTTCCGGCAAGATATTTCTTAATAAAATTTGAATCACTCCAATGAAATACTGATCCAGATGTAAATGATTTTGTAACATTTAAATTATGTTGCGTAAAAAGGTTTGTTTGAGCGACGAAAACATAAAAAGTTTCAGGAATATTTTCATTTATATTTAATAGTTTCATATAAAGGTTGTGTTTCAATGATAGTTGCGTACAACGTGTCGCGGCTTGGCGATAATGCGTGATAAATTGGACGGAAAGTTCAATTTAGCACGAACGTGAGCCAATGCTGTGAGCCGTTGGCTAAACTAGTTAAAAAAAGTCAATGCTCACAGCATTGGCGGATAGAAAGTACAAAAGTTGAGTTTTGCACTTCTTGCCCGCATTTCGCAAAACCGATGTTAGGGACAGTTATTTTTGTTTAATCTAATTTCAATTACATTGTTTTCATATGATAAAGTATTATAAACACGTTTTTTAGAAATGTCTACATTTTTAGAGAAGGAAACAGAGCCATTATTTAATTTTACTAACTTTTTAATCATATACATTCCAACACCATCACCAGCTAATTCATTTTCTATTGCGTATCTACCAGAAACATTTTCTTTAAAAATCTCAGTTAATTCATAATCTTCAACTTCTAAACTAACCATATCGAATTTAATAATGATGGTGTCATTTGTGTTTTCAAATATTACTTTAAATTCCGAATGAGGCATTACATATTTTGTAGCATTATCAAAAATGTGTGATAATGCTACAGAAATAGTTTTATAATCAATGACAATTCTTTCATTAAAAGGTTGAATGTTTATTACAACTTTTTTCTCAATTAGATCTAGCCAAAAAGGGTTTATAGTCAATATAACTACTTTGTGAATTGGGTGTTCAACAAAATCAAGATATGGGTTTTCTTGGTCAAGCATTTCATAAACATCAAATTCAGCTTTCATTAAGTTTGAATTTTTAAGAATTTTCAAAAACGTATATGCAGACTTTCTAACGTCTTTGCTAATTACATTTTCGATTAAATCTAAATGATTTGCTCCATTTTTAAATTGCTCTTGCGAAAAAAGCTTATATAATTCTTGCAAAATGTTAGAATTGTGATTTATTAGATTATGCTTTAATCTTCTTGTCTTTTGACTTTCTTTTTCCTTTGAAATTTCAATGTTTTTAATTACTTCATCTGCTAATAACGTAATTGACCTGAAATAATGCTTAAAAATTTTATTAGTGATTGTAGCATCGTAATTAGTTAAAAACAACAAATAATTATGTTTTTTTTGCACTCCTTGTCTTCTTTTCTTTTGGCTTAAAGGACAATTAACAATTTCTGTTTCTTTTTCACATTTAAGTACTTCTTGGATTAAATCAGCACTATTAATGTTAGTGGATATAATTTTTTTATTAAAATTGGTAATAATAAATTCCATCATTAGGTATTAAAAAATAGTTGAATTATAGAGGAAATATTTGAAGCATTTTGAAGGTTGAAAATTTTTGAAACATTTACATTTGTGTAATCTTTTTTCAAATAAATTTTATTTAAATTATTTAGTATTTTTTCAGTTTCTACTGAATATCCAAATTCTTTTAAGATTTGACTTTGGATCCTTTTGACACATTCTGCCAAAGAAAATATTTCTTTTGAAAAATTTTCTATTGCTACTAGAAATAAATAAGGTTCATTATTTTTACTTAAGCGTTTATCAGCCTTATCTATACCTGGATGGAATGCTTGAATTTTACCTTGATCTTCGGCACTGTATACTATAACTTTTTTATTAGGATATTTTTCTTTTAATGCAATAATCAATCCTAATCCTTCATCTTTAAATTGCATTTTTTTTCCTACTCCTTGTATGTCTACAACTAGAATATTAGCTTCTTTTACCTCCATTTGTTCAAGAGAGTCTACATCTTTAATTCTATTAGTGTTTTTCCACCCTTCATTCTTAAGGATTTCTATTAAAGGAAAAGTCTTATCATCAATAAATAATATTTTACAAATTGATTTTATCTGTTCTGAGCTTCTTTCCTCTAACTTTGTTTTTTCGTTTTTCCAAAATTTCCAACTCATATTTTCGGTTTATAATTGTGACTAACATTGTTTTTTTACGAAACAAAACACTTAAATGTTTCGTAAAACACACCTATAGGCGTATTTCGTAATATTAATTACAAATATATTTTTTTTTAACAAATTTCAGCAGCTAATATAAAATTAATTTTGTAGATAGTTAAGTGATTAGCAATACATTAAAATGTTATCGTTTTGGACAGTGAAACTAACTGTGAATTCATATATAAACCATAAAAGCCCCAAAAGGAGCTTTTATTAATAACTAAACTTAAAACCTGATGTTTACTTTCGTTCCCCTCTGCAACAACGTGTAATAGATGATAAACCTATACCCAACTGCCTAGATGCTTCATTTTCTGAGTCAAAAGTATTTATCAAAATACCCTCTAATGAATACTGATATACCTTTTTGCTATTTACTTTAACATCTAAAGGATAGGAATTTGTATATGACCATAAGTAACCCTATACGTTTTGTTGTAAACTAAACAAGTATTAAAAATACTCTTTTTAAAACATTTATAATTTATTCTGATATATAACGTTATATCTCTTACCATATTTACAACAAACTTTCTTAAACTGACAGGCAATTATTTGAGCTATATTAACCTCAACCTCATAACCACATTTCATTTTATAACACAGATAAATCAGTAATGACACCTCCCTTTATTACAATATAGTTCATGAATCCTAATCTATACTTACCATCTGGCACTGGCATATCATCATTTGTAACCAAATTACCTATACAAGGTGCAGCGTTTTCATATAATAATCCAATTGTTATTAACCCTTTATTTGTATGAAAATTTTTATAAAAACACTTACTTACACTATTGGGTAATATAGACAAATATTTATTATTCAGAAATGAATGAACATTTTGAATAGTATTCAATTCTCCATCAAACTTATTTTCATTAACAAATATGACATATTTATTTGTGCTATCAACTTTTAATGCTAAAATATTTTCGTCAAAAAAACCCTGTTTTAACATATAACACCCCTCTTTTGTATCAAGTAATATTGTTTTGTTGCCTAAATAATCCCATTTCTCTTTTTTCACCACTCCATTAATAGATATCAACAATTGATTATTGGGTCTAAATATATATACCGTTTTTTGAGAATTCTGTTCATCAATTGAAATCCAATGTTGATTTGTTAACAAAGCTAAATTATCAAGCTTATCGCTGAAATTTTGAATTTTATAAATAATATCCAACAAATATGTTCTCATAATCAAGTGTATTAATACAGCCATTTTATTTGTCAAAAAAACTTCTAATAGATAATAATAAAGTAAAAGAAGTTTATATCCAATAATATATAATATTTGGTCGTATTTCATCTGATAAATGGATATAAATTTATTAATAAACAAAAAAGACCACAAAAAAAGCCCTGCAGTACTGCAAGGCTTTATTGTTGCTCCCCCTCTTGGGCTCGAACCAAGGACCCTCTGATTAACAGTCAGATGCTCTAACCAACTGAGCTAAGGAGGAAACTTATTTTTTTAGTTTCTAAAACAAAGATATAGAACTGCTTACGCATTGCTCCCCCTCTTGGGCTCGAACCAAGGACCCTCTGATTAACAGTCAGATGCTCTAACCAACTGAGCTAAGGAGGAAACTTATATTTTAGTTTCTAAAAAATAAATATTAGAACGTTTTTTTTTGCAATTTGCTCCCCCTCTTGGGCTCGAACCAAGGACCCTCTGATTAACAGTCAGATGCTCTAACCAACTGAGCTAAGGAGGAAGGTGTTACCTTTATTGCGATGCAAATATAGAACGATTTTTTAACTCTACAAATTCGTTTTAAAAAAAACTAACATTTTTTTTACCGTGAGGTAATGGCTTTCAGAATATCGTTTCCATTGGCAAAAAGCAGCAGTGCGATAAGTAATACAAAACCAATTGTTTGCGCATATTCCATAAACTTATCACTCGGCTTTTTACCCGAAATCATTTCATACAATAAAAACATCACATGTCCACCGTCCAGTGCCGGAATCGGTAATAAATTCATTACTCCAAGCATAATAGACAGTAAAGCTGTAATGCTCCAGAACACTTCCCAGCTCCAGGTCTGTGGAAAAATATCGTAAATCGCCTTAAAACCACCTACTCCCTTATACGCACCGGTTTCGGGATTGGCAATCATTTTTAATTGTTTCCAATAACCGCCCAACTGGTCTTTTCCTTTTTGGATACCCACCGGAATCGACTCCATAAATCCGTATTTCTGGTGGCTTATTTTATAAATACCGAGTTTCTCTGCATCTTCATTTTTTAAAACCGGTGCATACGCAATACCTACAGAAGCACTGTCGGTTACTGTTAATTGTACGGTCTGCGGCTGGTTGTCTCTTACAATCGTTGCCATTACTTTCTGACCTTTATAGTTTTCAAGTACACCCGGCAGCTGATCGACAAACTCCACTTTCTGATCATTGATTCCGGTAATAAAATCTTTGGTTTTTAAAACCTCTTTATTAGGAGAATCATCTGAAACAGCCGTTACTATAGCAGGAACACGCGGAATAAAAGGACTTTTGTTTTTTTCCTTTAACAACTGGTCTACAAAATTCACAGGCAGATCCAGTGTAATGGTTTCATTATTACGTAATACTTCTACCTTTTTGGCAGTAATCATTTTAGAAAAGGCCTCATTCAGTCGGTTCAGCGGTTCGCCGTCAATGCTTACAATCTTATCACCGTTTTGCATACCGGCATCTTTAAGCACCTGTGACTGCACCCAAACCCCTGATGTAAGACTGTCATTGGCAATATACGAATCTCCGTAATAAAACGCCATACCGATATAGATCACAAACGCCAGAATAAAATTGACCGTTACGCCGCCCAGCATAATGATAAGACGCTGCCATGCCGGTTTGGAACGGAACTCCCACGGCTGTGGTTCCTGTTTCATCTGCTCGGTATCCATGCTTTCATCGATCATACCGGCAATTTTCACATAACCACCCAGAGGAAGCCATCCGATTCCATATACGGTATCTCCGATCTTCTTTTTGAAAAGGGAAAATTTTACATCAAAAAACAAATAGAATTTTTCGACACGGGTTTTAAATAATTTGGCAGGAATAAAGTGCCCTAATTCGTGTAAAACGATCAACAAAGATAAACTCAGTAGAAATTGAGATAATTTAATTAATATATCCATTTTATAATTTTCTGCTTTTTAGCAGACAAAAGTAAGGTTTTAAGCTTAGTATTTATAGTTTAAAAAAGGCAGATCTTACCTTTTTATCATTTTTTTATGAAAGACACCTTTATTGGTAGTGATCGCAAGCGTATAAATTCCGGCTGACAAATGGCTTACTACATACGGATTGGCAAGCGAATGCGCGATCTGTTTACCGTTTACATCGTACAGATCCATCTGCGAAACCGTAACTCCTTCCGTAGCAACAATACGCACTTCATCCGATGCCGGATTCGGAATCAGTGAAATAGCGTTCGCATTTTTTTGAAATTCGGTAACCGCCAGCGTACTCGTATTATTCTTGGAAATAATATCTTTATCAGGATCAATAATCACCTCATTAATGATATCAAAAGACAAATCAACAATAAATTCCTGATTGTTCTGGGTATGATTCAGTGTCACTATTTCGGATTGTCCGTTGTTTCCCACAAGTTTTATCCGCACAGGCATTTCAAAAAACGAAACGGAATTATGAGAAGTCGTTTGCGACAGCGTAATTTTTGCCTGCTGATTGCCCAATATGGAAACAGCTGCCGTATAAGTTGGAAAGCCCTGTCCGTACACCCAGTCGTTAAAAAATTCCGTGAGGTTTTTTCCGGAAGCGGTTTCCAGGTGTTGCTTCAGCTGTGTGGTCACAGCATATCCGTAGGCGATCTGCGGATCGGCAAGATAGTTTTTCATGCCCTGATAAAAATCAGTATCTCCCAATACATAACGCAGCATATGTACCACCATAGAACCTTTATCATAGGTAATTCTACCGCTGAAAATGCGTCCTGAATCTTCTGCCTGAGCATCGGTCAGGTACAGATTACCGCCATTCTGAGACGTAATGCTTTGATTTTTGCCATTCTTCCAGCTTACAAAAGCCGTTTGCCCGTCGATATGCTCAACCACAAGTCCGGACATATATTCCGCAAATCCTTCATTGAGCCAGATATCTTTCCAGGTACCACAGGTTACTTTATTACCAAACCAGTGATGTGCCAGTTCATGTGCAATAAGACTTCTGGAAAAACCACCCATAAACGAAACCGTGGTATGTTCCATACCGCCGCCCCATCCGAATTGTGCATGCCCGTATTTTTCTTCATGAAACGGATAGGTTTCAAAAAGATCTTCAAACAGATTCATAATCGGCAGGGTTACCGCTACCTGATCCTTTGCCGTGTTAAAACTCTCCGGATAGAAATAATTTACAATAGGAAAATTATTGGGTGCTGTACCTCCCAGTTGCTGAAACACCTGATAATTCGTTACCGCAAAAGCCACGAGATAAGCCGGAATCGGATAATTGTGCTGAAAATGTGTAGTTTTGGTACCTCCGGTATTAGTGGTTTGAGAAATTTCCAATCCGTTGACCACACTCGTATACGTAGCCGGTGCAGTAATATAAAAGTCCAGATTCTCAATCTTATCGTTTAAATCCTGCTTACACGGCCACCAGTCGCGTGCGCCGAAAGGCTCCGAAAGTGTCCACATCACCGGGGTTCCCGCATGCGTACTTACTGTAAAAGCCTCACTTGCTGACGGAGGAGCTCCGCTATACGTAATCTCTACCGCACCTTCTGTACCGGAAGCTACAGACTGAGGTAACTGAATGGTAAGCTGATTGTTGGCCTGAGAAAAAACAGCTGTCTGTGTTCCCTGTTTGACAGAAGAAACCGTAAGCTGGTGACTGAGGTCAAATACGATCTGCGTCAGCGTTTCAGATGGTATAAAACGTGTCGTCACTTTTCCCGCGACATGATAATTGGCAGGGTTTACCGTGAGTTCTATTTTATGGTATTTTACATCATAATTCTGTGTGTTCGGATTCACAGCAAACATTCGTTTTTTTTCTGCCTGCTCTTTTTCACGTGTGCGCATAAGCTGTTCGTCTGATGTGACCGACTGAGCACTTAACTGACTAAAAATCAACAGCGACATTGCTATATATAGTTTCCTCATCTTTTAAATATTTGAATCAAAAATACTATAATATTTCATATAACCATCAAAAAATGACGCAATTAAACCGTTAAAATCTTTTACTTGGGATAAAAACGGCATGTGTCCGATTTTGATTGAGTTCAGGTGGCAAAAAAAGGATTAAAAAGTAGCCTTGTTTTTCGTCTTGTAAACCAAAGTATTTTCTTAATTTTGTAGCTTATTATTAACTTTTAAATTATGTTGCAGATAGCTTACATCAGAGAAAATCAGGATCAGGTAATCAATGCGCTTGCCAAAAGAAATCTTGATGCTACAGAAATGATTCAATTAGTCGTGGAACTTGACGAAAAACGCAGAAGTACCCAGGCTGAATTAGACAATCTTTTAGCGGAATCGAACAAGCTGTCCAAAGACATCGGTGAGTTAATGAAAAGCGGTGAAAAAGCAAAGGCAGAGATTCTGAAAGCAAAAACCGCTGCATCAAAAGAACGGACAAAAGAACTCAGTGAACAGTTGAATCTGATCAGCGAACAACTGACTCAGGAATTGTATAAATTGCCGAATACTCCTGCGGAAATTGTTCCTGCAGGGAAATCAGCAGACGACAATCTCAATGTATTTGAAGCAGGAACCGTACCTACATTGCATGAAGGAGCCGTACCTCACTGGGAACTGGCTAAAAAATATGACATTATCGATTTTGATCTCGGAGCAAAAATCACCGGAGCAGGTTTTCCTGTATACAAAGGAAAAGGAGCTAAATTACAGCGTGCACTGATTGCTTATTTTCTGGATAAAAATACGGATGCGGGTTATCATGAAGTTCAGGTACCGCATCTGATCAACGAAGCATCGGGATACGGAACAGGACAATTGCCGGATAAAGAAGGACAGATGTACCATTCTACCATCGATGATCTGTATCTGATTCCAACAGCAGAAGTTCCGGTAACAAATCTGTACCGCGATGTGATCCTTCAGGAAAGTGAGCTTCCGGTAACAGCAACAGCGTATACTCCGTGTTTCCGCCGTGAGGCAGGTTCATACGGAGCCCATGTACGAGGACTGAACCGCCTGCACCAGTTTGATAAGGTGGAAATCGTACGCATCGAACATCCTGAAAACTCATACAAAGCATTGGACGGTATGGTGGAACACATCAAAAACATTCTGGACGAATTAAAACTTCCTTACCGTATTCTGCGTTTGTGCGGAGGCGATATGGGCTTTACTTCTGCCCTAACCTATGATTTTGAAGTATTTTCTACCGCACAAGATCGTTGGCTGGAAATATCATCTGTTTCTAATTTTGAAACGTATCAGGCAAACCGTCTGAAACTGCGCTTTAAAGGAAAGGACGGAAAAACCCAGCTTGCCCATACATTGAACGGCAGCTCTCTTGCATTGCCAAGAGTATTGGCGGGAATTCTTGAAAACTACCAGACCCCCGAAGGGATTGTAATTCCGGAAGTTTTGAGACCGTACACCAAGTTTGATATTATTGATTAACAACTATATAAAACACCAATCTCAACAAATTGGTGTTTTTTTTTAAAAGATACGCAGATGATTATTTATAATATTACCGTAAACATAGATGAAAGCGTACATGAGCAGTGGCTTCAATGGATGCAGACACAACACATTAACAAAATGCTGGCTACAGGCAAATTTACCTCAGCACGGATTGTAAAAGTACTGGTAGATGAAGAGATGGGCGGCATTACTTATTCCGTTCAGTATTTTGCTCCTACAAAAGAAGCACTCGAAGAGTACCGTCGTGACCATGAAAACGAATTACAGCAGGAAGGTTTAAAATTGTTTGCAGATAAGATGTTGACTTTTAAAACCGATCTGGAAATTATCAGCGAACATTAAACTGTAGGCATAACGTATAACAACGGCATTCTAACATCAGATTCCTAAAAAACAAAAAAATGGAGAAAGTAAGAGCAAAAAAACACTTAGGCCAGCATTTCTTAACAGACGAAAGCGTTGCACAACGAATTGCTGATGCCCTTACCTATGAAGGCTATGACAAAGTATTGGAAGTAGGTCCGGGTATGGGCGTGCTTACCAAATACCTTTTAGAAAAACCCACCGAAACATTTGTTGTGGAAATTGATACAGAATCGGTACAATATCTTGAAAAACATTATACAAAACTGCACAACCATATCATTGCAGAAGACTTTTTAAAGTACAACATTCAAAAGGTTTTTGGAGAAGAAGAGTTTGCCATCATCGGAAATTTTCCGTATAACATTTCTACACAGATTGTTTTCAGGGCTTTGGAACTACGGGAAAAAGTAGTGGAATTTGCAGGTATGTTTCAGAAAGAAGTAGCCGAACGCATTTGCGAAAAGAAAGGCAGCAAAGCGTACGGAATTCTCTCTGTTCTTTGTCAGGCTTTTTATGAAGTGGACTATTTATTTACGGTTTCTGAACATGTATTTTCTCCACCTCCTAAAGTAAAATCAGGTGTGATGCGCATGGTAAGAAAAAAAGACTTTCACCTGCCTTGCAATGAGAAATTATTTTATACCGTAGTAAAAACCGCTTTTAACCAAAGGCGGAAAACCATGAGAAACAGCCTGAAAAGCATGCTTAGCGACGAACTGAAAGAACAGGAAATTTTCAATATGCGTCCGGAACAGCTGGATTATTCAGAATTCATCGAAATCACTAAAAACATTGAAGCGTATGGAGTTCAAACTCAGTAAAGAATTTATCGAACAGATTGAAGGCCTCATCGCCGAACAAAATGAACGGGAACTGTTAGAGGTCCTGAAAGACATTCACTTTGCTGATATTGCCGAACTCATGAACGAACTGAGAGGTTCGGAAGCTGGTTATATATTTAAAATCCTTGATTCAGAGGTCAGTTCAGAAATTTTATTGGAACTGGATGAAGAGGTTCGTGAAAAAATCTTAAACAATCTTTCGGCAAAAGAAATTGCAGAAGAGCTGGATGAGATGGATACGGATGATGCCGTAGATATTATTTCGGAATTACCGGAAGAGATGAAAGATGAAGTCATCTCAGAGCTGGAAGATTTTGAACATGCCAAAGACATTGTAGAGCTTTTGCGTTACGATGAAAACACGGCCGGAGGTTTAATGGCAAAAGAGCTGGTAAAAGTAAATGAAAACTGGAACATCCTTACCTGTGTGGTAGAAATGCGCAAACAGGCCGAGCATGTCTCCCGTGTCCACTCTATTTATGTGGTAGATGATGAAGACCGGCTCAAAGGCCGTCTTTCTCTCAAAGATTTACTCACCTCCTCTACCACCACCCATATCAAAGATGTTTACATACCGAAAGTGGATTTTGTAAAAGTAGATACAAAAGATACAGAAGTAGCGCGTATCATGCAGAAATATGATTTGGAAGCCATTCCAGTAGTAGATGAAACGGGTCGTTTGGTCGGCAGAATTACCATTGACGATATCGTTGATGTCATCAAGGAAGAAGCAGACCGTGACTATCAGATGGCAGCGGGTATCTCTCAGGATGTAGAAGCCGATGACAGCATTTGGGAACTTACCAAAGCCCGTCTTCCGTGGCTTATACTTGCCTTAACGGGTTCGTTTATTGCGGTAAAAGTATCGAGCGGATTCGGTGATGCCATGGATAAATTTCCTACGCTTTTCTTTTTCACGCCCTTAATTGCCGCTATGGCGGGTAATGTAGGCGTGCAGTCTTCCGCTATTATTGTACAGGGCCTCGCCAACAATTCCATCACGGGTTCACTCTGGCGCCGGCTGGCAAAAGAAATGCTGCTGAGCTTGTTTAACAGTCTTATTCTTGCTGCGATTCTGTTGTTTGGTACCCATTTTTTACTGGATCTCGACTACTCTGTAGCTGCAACCATCGGAATTGCACTGATCAGTGTGATGATACTGGCAAGCCTTATAGGAACGTTTATACCGATTACCCTAAACAAATACGGTGTAGATCCTGCTTTGGCAACAGGTCCCTTTATCACTACCTCAAACGATATTTTTGGGATTTTAATTTATTTCACTATTGCAAAATATATCTTAGGATTTTAGAGAAAAATAATTTTCTTTTAAATATTAGACAAAATATTTATAATACAAGAGAGGCTGGTTTTACCAGCCTCTTTATAATTTTATATTGTGTTATTTTACAGAAATAGTACCAAAGAGGTCCATAAAAAATATACCCACCAGTAGTATTCCAAAAATAACAGCCATATTAATCAATGATTTTTTTATTCTTTTACGATCCCTTTTTTTGTGCAGCCATAAAAAATATACAGCAAGAACAACGATGTAAATCCCGATAAGAATATAGTGTCTGTAATCTAAAGTTTGTAAAATCATCTTGATTATTTTTAAAATCGCTAATCTTAATAAGGTAGAAAATTATTTTTTCATACAATCGTTGTAGTCACTTTTGGCATCTGACAAATCTAAATAATAAGTTGTCATACAGTATGCGGCTGCAGGCAGTCCAGCTGTAAGTCCTGTTGTAGCAGCTGCGACTATAGCGAAACCTCCACAAACTGCATAATCTCTCTTCGCTCTTCTTATGTCAATTATATATTGCTCAGCACACGTTCTTTGACTTGAACTAATAATCGTAGGGTAATAATCATTGAATGAAACCTCTAATATCTCAGACACAATACTCTCCTTTAGAGAAACATCTAAACCAGAAAACACCTCATTCTGCTCTCTCAACTTCTGTTGCAGGGTATGAATTTTTTCGAACTCCGTAATGTAATCGTCAGGATTAGAAAAATTATTTTCGTACAACAAATCTTTTAATTGAGCTTTCGTTTCAATTAGTTTTAATTTTTCATTGAAGTCAGAATTCAAAATCAATTCTTCTTCATTTAATAAAGATTGCATTATATCAGTTATTTGATAATACTGAATAAAATAATCATAAATATTTTTTCTCTCGTCTAAAGGAATTTTTTCTGCATCTTTTGCAAAAAGTTCTCTTTTTGAATTTTCAGCTGTAGTAGTATCGTTATCGCTACTACAAGCCCATAATCCGGCTGTCAATAAAACAGCTCCGATTATTCCTAAAGTAATTTTTTTTAGATTTTTCATATCATAAATGTTTGTACAGTTATCGGATAAAATCCTGAACTGTTGATTAGTAATTATTTTGAATAATTCATACCATTTTACATCAGTTTTTACTGTTCTCTCAATATTGCAAAAACATATGTAATACACTTCTAATCAAAGAAAAACACTTCTATCCTTATGTTCCCCTTATTATACATTACTAATTTCAATTATTTGTTTTATTGTATTATTGCAATTTTCCTTATTTAATTTGTAATATTTACTGATTAATTATAAACACTATAAAACAAAAAGTAAAAGTGGTATTAGTACGTTTCTTACTAAAAACATTTATATGGTGCTAATCAGAGATGATATTTGGCAAGCTTTACAGAGACATTTATACCTTTATCTGAAACAAATACGGTATAATTCTGCTTTGACAATAAATACAATTGCCAATGTCTGAAGGGATATTTTGGATGTTAGAGAGAAGTAATTTTTTTTAACTTCTAAATGAATATATATAAGAAAAGACCAGTAAAAACCAGCCTCTTTAATAATTTTAGTTCGTATTATTTTACTAAGAGTAAAAGAATTCCAGGTACAACAGATGTTATACCATTATGCTATTAAAATCCTTGCTTATTTAAGATAGTGGATAAAATTAAAACATCAAAAAAAGTAATGGTTTCATTACGGTCTATATAAGAATATGAGAGTTTTTTTATTTCATCATATTTAGAATTTACAAATGCGTATACTTCCACCCTGTTCGTTTAAGCATTAAATGTAAAACATCAATATGGGCTTTACCGTAAATGACTGCTATTTTATCAGCCTTAGAATTTTCTATTTGCTGAAATAAATGTTCGTTGCGCAGGGTGCTGATCATATAGTCATACCCTTTTCTGTTTTTTTTACTGCAGGTATATTTCTTTCCTAATGGTGTTTTCCAATCGCAGTCTGTTAAGTTAATGACTCCAAATTTTTCTTCATATTTCAAAACCAATTCCTTTATATTCATATCACAATGAACATCTTTTGTGACATCCAACCCATAATCTGCTTCTTTTTGATACGTATAATTATCTATTTGAAACGATTGGTTTACTTCATTATTCTCATCATAATAGTTCATCAGGGTTTCATGGGTAATGCTTCTGAATTTTTTCATGTAGAGATCTGTCTCTTCTTTTGTTTCCAATTCCAGATCAATACCTTCATAAAAAACAACATACCCTTCATTTCGAAGAGAATCAACTGTTTGTTTTACATTTTCATAAAATTCAGGCTTGTTGACATGCAGCATGGGAATGCCAAAAAGTTTACGTTCATTCCTTTCCCAATAACTCGGGGTAGCAAATTTTGTTATTTTGTCTACTCTCCATTTGACAATTTTTTGAGAAAGATTATTCTGTGCTGATAAAAGATTCACATTCAATATAACTAAAACAAATAAAAAATATCTCATAAGATAAAAGACTAAAAAATTTTACACTAAAAAAAAGCTATACTCTTAAACGAGAATTCCTTTTAAGAGTATAGATCCATTATTTACTAAAAGCCTTAGCAATCGCTGCTACAACTTTTACTCCGGTATCAACCCAGCAATTTGCTTTACAGCTACCTAATCCTTTTTGCTTTTCACCGTCTACGATATACTTATCTTTACAAGCTTCGATACATCCTGCATGATCTGTAAACTTAGATCCATCATCACCATCTTTTGGCTTACCGTTTAATGATGTCAGCAAAGTGCCCATATCTATTCTAAACAACTCATTAAGTTCAGCATATGGAATCTGATATGCATCAGCCACTATATGGTCAATTCTATATTCTAATACAACCTCATTCTCTACATCAATAAGGGCGGAAAAGTTAGGTGTTGCATCATTTCCAAATTCTTCAGGCAAAGGAATACGTCCATAAAAAGTACGGATATTACCTTCTTCTCGTGATGCGACGGCTACCTGCTCTTTTAAATTGTCACTTGCAGCAGCGTCATTATCATTACTACAAGCCCACAAACCGGTTGCTAATAAAACAGCTCCCATTACTCCTAAAGTAAATTTCTTAAAATTTTTCATATAATAAAAATGTTTGTGCAGTTAATCGGATAGTATACCTAAACTGCGGATTAGTAAATTATGTTACAGTTTCACCGCTGTAACGGCTCTTATCTGTTTAGTAACCGATATTCCGGACTATCGGTTCCCGAAACAAACAGATATATAAAATTGGTTGGTTTTATTATCTTTCAGGAATTACTACCACACAATATCCTGTGTTGTCTTTTTGTATTTTTACAGAATTAAATACTCAACTCTACCGCACCCGCATATAGAATCGCCTTAGTAATACTATACTGTGCTCCATATGCAAAGGCAATGGTTCGTTTTCGTTTCCAACCCGAATCGTTAATACTGTCGTCTGCCTGTAAACAACTTAATACAAACAAAAGCTTATGCTCTTCTTCTGTAAACAAACTGCTGTTAATAAGAACTTTTCCATCAAATTTCAAAATAGTATGAATCATCATCTTTACCTGTTTCGAACAATTCAGCTGATTGACCACCTCATCAGGATCCATCACTATAGAAGACAACTGTTTGGTATCAATTGCTTCGTAAGCCGTTGATGAACCAAGAATACGATTGGTATAATCATTGGTATGTTTTTCAAAAACCGCAAGATTATTTTCATAACTTTCCAACTGATTGTACGAAAAAGCATTCATAATTGTGTAATACAGCTCTACTTCATTTAGAGCACTTTTCTTTTCGGTTACTTCATTTTTATTAGTATTCTTTTCTTGAATAAATGTCTCGTCAGTCATTTCACAAGAACTAATTAATGCTGAAATTGCTACAGCCAACAAAAAATTTTTTTTCATTTGTTTCGGATTTTTGTTGCTGCCCGGGTAGCTGATTTGTTTCTGTAACAAACATAAAAGCGAAAAAAAAAACACGCAAAAGTTGGTTGGGAAGAATCGTCAATGTAACGGAAAAATCGTCAATACAGATGAAAAAACATCACAATAAAAACCCAGAATACTGATTGTCAATAAATTATATTTTTATATTTTTTATTGTATTTTTACGACCATAAAGCCAATAAACTATGTTTTTGCCCAAAAAATTTTCCTATTCCTTATTATTATTGACGATTTTTCTCCTGCCTTTATCCCTATCTGCTCAAACAGTTCAGGATTCATATCAGGAGTTGTGGAAAAGAATTATTTTGGATACTATTTCAAAGGAACGAACGCTGTCTTATTTAGAAATTTATATTCAAAAAGCCCAAAAAGAAAATAATCTGAAAGAAGAATACAAAGCATTGGAAAAAAAGGCTTTCAGTGTCTCTCCCTCAGCATCCATTCCATTGATTTCAGAAATGGAACAACTGGCTGTAAAATCAAAAAATGACAGTCTCATTGAGAGAAGTATTTCTACCAAAGCATCTTTCTATTATATCAACAGAAATTTTAAGGAAGCATTAAGCGCTTCCATACAAGCAGAGGCATTAAATATCAAAAAAGGCAATATATATCAATTGAATTTTGTTCGTATTGACATTGGAAACATTTATTATCACACCAAAAATTACATAAAAGCAAAAGAGTATTTTACAAAGGCAAAAAATTATTACAAAACGAAAAACAATTATAATTATGTGCAGGGCTATATGGTCAGTTTATACAGCCTGAGTAAAACCTATTGGCAACTGAATAAGCCCGACAGCCTGAAAACGACTATTGAAACGTCCGAAAATACCTTACCATTATTAAACAATCAGGACAAAGTACTGGAAACAGCTTATATCAATTATGTTAAAGGAGGGTACTACTTTCTGAGAAAAGACTTTAACGAAGCGCAGCATTATTTTTTAAAAGCACTGTCGGATATCCGAAAAAATGAAGATTTTACCAATGAATATGTAATTTACCTGTATCTGGGTAAAATAGCATGGGAACAGAATAAAAAAGAAAAAGCTGTTTCTTACTTCACGCGCATAGATCAATTGTTTCAGAAAAGAAATTTTCTTAATTACGAATTGCGTCATGCGTATGATTATTTAATCGCTTACTATAAAGAAACGGCTCAACCTCAAAAACAGCTGGAAGTAACAGAACATCTGATTGCATTAAACCATCAGTTTGAAAAAGAACAGCAGGATCTGACCAGTACACTGCACTATGAGTTTGAGACTAAAAAACTGGAGGCCAGCAAAACGGATTTACAAAAACAGCTTTCCAGTAATAAATATACGTATGGCGTCTGGCTTATTGGAAGCGGACTGCTCTGCCTCACTTTATGCGGCTATGCCTTTTGGCAGACCAAGCAGAAAAAGCAATTGAGGTTGCGGTTCAATGAATTGATCAACGGTGTTCAGTCGGCAAATGAACCTTTTGAAAAGAATACCGATACGGAGAAATCGGTTATTGAGACAAAAAACTTAACGGCTACAGAAGAACGTCTGTTACTGGCGCTACAAAAATTCGAAAATGAAAAAGGTTTTTTAAAACCGCTGAAGTTAGATGATTTTGCAGCAGAACTGAATACCAATCGTAATACACTTTCAAAACTGATTAACACAAATAAAGGAGTAAACTTTAATCAGTATATCAACTCCCTGCGGGTAAAACAGGTTTTAATTGATTTGAAAAACAATACCCGTCTGCGCCAACTGAATATGCAAGGACTGGCTGAAACATACGGTTTTGCAAATGCCAAAACCTTTAGTATGCAGTTCAAAGCAGAAACCAGTCTCAGTCCCGCCTATTTTATTGAACAACTGCAACTGGATGATGCGGAGGCGACCAGTTGATTTTTAAATAAAATAAAAAGGTATGCGTATCTTTACTCTATTAATAGTACATTTTCCATGAAAATAATACATATCGACACAAACCATCCGCTGTTAATACAACAGTTAAGTAAAGCAGGTTTTGAAAATGATGAAGCCTATACGCTATCTAAAGAACAGATTCAGGATATCATCGGAGCTTATGACGGACTTATCATAAGAAGTCGTTTTCAAATCGACCGTTCTTTTTTAGAAGCAGCTGCTAATCTTAAATTTATTGGTCGTGTTGGTGCCGGACTCGAAAATATTGATTGTGATTTTGCCAAAAGCAAAGGCATTGAACTCATTGCTGCTCCGGAAGGTAACCGTACAGCAGTGGCAGAGCACGCTATGGGAATGCTGTTGTCGCTCATAAACCGTCTGAATCTTGTAGACAAAGAAGTGCGCAATGGTATCTGGCTGCGTGAAGAAAACAGAGGAATGGAACTGGAAGGTAAAACCGTAGGCATTATCGGATATGGATTTATGGGTAAAGCTTTTGCAAGACGACTGAAGGGATTTGACTGTAACGTTCTTTTTTATGATATCAAAGAAAATATCGGAGATGAAAATGCACAACAGGTAAGTTTAGAGATCTTGCAACAGGAGGCAGACATCGTTAGCCTGCATACACCACAAACACCTGAGACTTATCACCTCATAAACAATGAATTTATCCGGGGTTTCAAAAAGCCGTTCTGGTTTATCAATACTGCAAGGGGCAAGTCTGTAAATACTGCTCACCTAACCGATGCACTAAGAGATGGAACAATAAAAGGTGCTGCACTGGATGTGCTCGAATATGAAAAATCTTCTTTCGAAAATATGTTCGAATCACAGGAACTCCCTGAACCGTTTCAGTATCTTCTCAAAGCGGAAAACGTATTGTTATCACCGCATATTGCAGGCTGGACACATGAAAGTAAGGAAAAGCTGGCACAAATCATTGTAAATAAAATCCTTGAGAAATTCTAACAACAAATCATTTATATCCTTATTTTTGAAATAAAAAACTATGGAAGTACAAAACCCAAACACACCACCACATCAGCCCAACTATAATTTTAATAATGGCCCGCAACCTCAGGATGCCAACAGCAAAAAAATTCTTGTAGGAATAATTGCTATTTTACTAGGGCATTTAGGAATTCACAAATTTATTTTAGGCTACAATAACGAAGGCATTATTTTACTCGTTATCAGTGTCGTAGGCTATATGACCGCATGTTTTCTGGTAGGATATATCTTTTTATTTGCTACGAGCATTATCGGTCTTGTAGAAGGTATTATTTACCTTACCAGATCAGATGAAGAGTTTTACAACACCTATATGATCCGTAAAAAAGCGTGGTTTTAAAAATCAGCTTTAAAAAGAAATTCATCTGTTGATACAACATAAAAAGAAATTGCCCGCATAAAGCGGGCAATTTCTTTTTATGAGAACTGCTGGCTAATCCAGCTTTTCTGACAATTTGCGTTCAAGTTCTAACTGAAACTCTTCCATAACCGGTTTTACAGTACTTTCAGGCAAATCCGCTATACGAATATACATAAGACCGTCAACAGAATTATTAAACAGAGGATCTACATTAAAAGCAACTACTCTTGCGTTTTGTTTGATGTACTTTTTTATAAGTACAGGTAAGCGGAGATTTCCCGGCTCAACTTCATCAATAAGCCGGTCAAATTTATTCAAATCAGCCTCTGTTTCATTAAAAACAAAATCTTTGTCAGCGTCTTTCAGTTTTACTTTATATTCTTTTTTAGGCGCTATATACTGTGCTACATACGGATCGTAGTAATGTGATTTCATAAACTCGATCATAAGCGATTTTGAAAAATCAGAAAACTGATTGCTGATACTCACCCCGCCTATCAGATATTTATGAGATGGATACCGCAGTGTGGTATGTACAATTCCTTTCCATAGCAAGAACAAAGGCATAGGCTTTAACTGGTATTCAGAAACGATGAATGCTCTTCCCATTTCTATGGAGTTTTCCATCATGGAGTACAGCTCCGGCTCAAACTTAAAAAGTTCCTGTAAGTAAAAACCATTGATACCGTATTTTTTAAAAATTTCCTTTCCTAAGCCCATACGGTAGGCACCTGCAATTTGTTTGGTCTCATCATCCCATAAAAACATGTGATGATAATAGGTATCATATTCGTCTAAGTCAATAGAATTATTGGTTCCCTCACCTACTGCACGAAAAGTAATCTCACGCAAGCGTCCGATTTCGTGTAATATGTTCGGAATTTTATCGGCCTCTACCAGAAACACTTCATAATTTTTACTTTGCAGCAGGCGGTAATCTCCTTTTCGGAGTTCCGTCACTTCCTGAATCATTTTTTCCTGTAAAGCCGGTACTACAATCTGTTCCGGTGGTGGTGGTGGTAATTTAAAAGAAGGTACTTTGATGAGTTTTTTCTCTTCGTTCTTTTTAAAAGCATTCGCCAAAAGATACGTTTTATGTCGTAAAAACTGTCCAAACTCTTCAATAGTACTTCCGTGTTCCAACTGTTCTGCAACCGGAATAGGTTTTCCGATGCGTACCTTAATTACCCGATCTTTTTGCGTCAGCAGTTCAGAAGGCAACTTGGCAGTCTGTAAGGTTGGATTCAGTTTGGATAAAAAATAAAATAACCGGCTGTTTTTTGCATGAAAATAAATCGGAACAACAGGCACAGCTGCTTTCTTTATTACTTTTAAAGCTCCTTCTTCCCATTCTTTATCGACAATTTCATTATCCTCTTCAAAGTTAGAAACCTCTCCTGCCGGAAAAATCCCCAAAGGTTTTCCATCACTGAGATGTCGTAAAGTCTCTTTAATTCCGATAACACTTGATTTGGCATCCTTATGATTATCAAAAGGATTCACAGGCATAATATACGGCTTAAGAGGCTCTATACGGTGCAACAAAAAGTTAGCAATAATCTTATAATTAGGATCACGCTCCAGCATTAATTTTAATAATAAGATACCGTCTACACCACCCAAAGGATGGTTAGAAATGGTTATATAAGGTCCTTCTTTAGGTAATCTTTTAAGTTCTTCAGGATCAATTTCAAACTCTATTTTAAATTCTCCTAAAATAGCATTCAAAAACTCTACGTCTTTAAGATGTTTATTGCGGTCATAAATTTCATTTAATTTTGAAATTTTCAGTACTTTCATCAACATCCAACCTGAAAAAGTACCTAAAAAACCATATTTATCTAATTTTACAGCTTTTGAAATTTCCTTGGCAGTCACTAAGCCCATTCAGTCATGTTTTATCTACAAATATAGTAATCATTTTAATATTGTTTTAACTTATCTAAAACCATACCAAAAAAAATACTAAAAAAAAGCTAAAATCCCTTAGAGTTTAACTCTTTAAACCCTTTTTGTTGTTTTATTGTTTATTTTTGAACTCAAAATCCTACATAATGAAAATATTATCCTATAATGTTAACGGAATTAGAGCAGCCATTACCAAAGGTTTTCTGGAATGGTTAAAAGCAGCTGATCCGGATGTAATTTGTCTTCAGGAAATTAAGGCAGTAGATAATCAGATTCCTGTATTGGAAATCACTGCTGCGGGCTATCCGTTTCAGTATTATTTTTCAGCTGAAAAGAAAGGATATAGCGGAGTTGCCATCTTATCTAAAAAAGAACCAAAGAACATCGTTTATGGTACGGGTATTGATTATATGGATCGCGAAGGACGTAACCTACGCATAGATTTTGAAGATTTTTCTATCATGAGCCTGTATCTTCCCTCCGGAACAAACATGGACCGTCTGGGATATAAATTTCAGTATATGGATGATTTTCAACGGTATGTTGACACGCTTAAAAAGGAAATTCCAAATCTGATTATTTGCGGTGATTATAACATCTGTCACACGGCTTTAGACATTCATGATCCGATCAGAAATGCTAAAGTTTCAGGTTTTTTACCTGAAGAACGCGAATGGCTGGATCAGTTTATGAAAAGCGGATTCTTAGATACGTTCCGAATGTTTCATCCGGAACCACACAATTACAGCTGGTGGAGTTACCGTGCAAATGCCCGCAATAATAACAAAGGCTGGAGAATTGATTATCATCTGGTAACGGAATCTATGAAAGACCGTATCAAGAGAGCCTATATATTACCTGAAGCAAAACATTCTGACCATTGTCCGGTAGGAATCGAAATTGAATAAAAACAACATCATGATAAGAAAAATCACTTTATCACTTTTAGGACTCACGTTGCTTTCTTCGTGTGTCACAAGAAAACTATACAACGAACTCGATGCTCAGTATAAAAACTGTATGGAAGAAAAAGACCGATTGTCGGATGAGATTTATATGTATAAAGACAAAGCAGAAAATGCCGAAACGTCTAACGGGAGTCTTCAGTCCCAGCTGGAAAAAGCCATTGAAGAACGCGATAAGCTTTCTGTATTGTACAATCAGCTCAAACAAAACTACAGTGATCTGGAGTCCAACAGTGATGCTGCCATAAAAGCTGAAATAGAACGATTGAATAAATTAAAAGGAGACTTGAGTGAGCGTACGAGTCGTGTCAACGAACTTGAAAGCAAGCTTGCAGCACAGGATGCCAATCTGAAACGTTTAAAAGAATCATTGTCTAAGGCCCTATATGCTTTTGAAGGCAAAGGTCTTACTGTAGAACAGAAAAACGGAAAAGTATATGTATCAATGGAAAACAAACTTTTGTTTAATTCAGGCAGTTGGGCAGTAAGCAACGAAGGAAGAAATGCAGTAGAAGAACTTGGAAAAGTATTGGCACAAAATCCTGAAATCGCTATTTTGATTGAAGGTCATACCGATAATGATAAAATTGTAGGAAACCTGGGTGGTGGTATCAATAACAATTGGGACCTCTCTACTAAAAGAGCCACTGCTATTGTAAATATATTAGAACAAAACAATGGTATTGACAAGAAGAATCTGACCGCAGCCGGACGCAGTCAGTTTTCTCCGATCGCAAGTAACAGCAATGCGGACGGAAAAGCAAAAAACCGCAGAATTGAAGTCATCCTCACACCAAAGCTGGATGAAATCTCAAAAATGTTGAACGAAATTTAATCAATAAGGGAGCAGCTTAAACCTGCTCCCTTTTTTTACAAGTATAAAATGAAATATATTATTGAAGGAATTGTAGTAGCAGGTATCATGATAGCAGGGTTGCATTATTTTGCAAAACAACCCTGGGAACAATCTATTTGGATAGGTGCCGGAGGAGCCATTCTCACCGTTTTAAATAAAATTTTTCTGGATCGGAAGCAAAAGAAAAAACAATCCTAATAAGACTTTAACGATTTATTATCCTTTTCTGTCTGGACCTCCGGCAGGAAGTTTGTATTTTAGCAAAAACAGCAAAACAGTATTAAATGGAGATCATTACAAAAAACGTTCAAAGTTCTTTTTATTCCTGGAGTTTAGACCTGCTCATTGACAACGGAGTCAGCGTTCAGGTGGCACATGTCATCAATTCGCTATTGCTCATCACTATAGTAGCTCTGCTTCTCTATGGAGTAGATTATCTACTCCGAAGGGTTTTTATGATTCTTATGATCCGTTACATTCGTAAAAGTCCTACACGATTTGATGATTTTCTGATTCGCAATAAAGTTCTCAAGTATTTTTGCCACCTGATTCCTATCCTTATTGCAAAGCAATTGCTTCCTTTGATTTTTATGGGTTTTCCAAACTGGACAAAAGCAACTTTAAAACTGACGGATATTTTACTCATCATCAATTTTGCTTTGCTCATCAATGGTATCTTCAGAACAGTGAAAGATACTCTGAAAACAAAAAAGAGATATGCTGATAAACCTCTTGACAGTTACTTTCAGGTAATCACAATTGTTGTCTTTTTTATCTGTGGAGTTATTATTTTTTCAAGTCTTACCGGAAATTCGCCATGGGAGTTTTTAATATCTCTGGGAGCGGCATCTGCCATTCTGATGCTTGTATTCAAAGACACTATTTTAGGATTTGTTGCCAGTATTCAGGTGTCTACCAATGATATGGTACGTGTAGGCGACTGGATAGAGATGAGTAAATTCGGAGCCGATGGAACGGTTCTGGAAATCAACCTGAGCACAGTAAAAGTTCAGAATTTTGATAAAACCATAACTACCATCCCTACTTACCTGCTCATCAGTGATTCGTTTAAGAACTACCGCGGCATGCAGAAATCAGGAGGAAGACGTATCAAAAGGGCTATTAATATCAAAATGTCTTCTATTCGTTTTTTACAACCTGAAGAAATCGAAAAACTTAAAAAAATACAGCTGCTGGCACCTTATATTGAGGAACGTCAGTCAGAAATCGATCAATTTAACGAAGCTACACTTGCAGATGCAACTATGCCGGTAAACGGACGTAAGATGACCAATATCGGTTTATTTAGAGAATATGTAAAGCGATATGCCGGAAAAAACCCCAATATTCACAAGCAATACCATCTGATGGTAAGACATTTACAACCTACTGAACATGGGCTTCCGCTGGAACTATATATGTTTACCAATACGACGGAATGGGCTGTTTACGAAGGTATTATGGCTGATTTGTTTGACCACTTATTCGCCGCTATCAAATTTTTTGATCTCGAAATATTTGAGTTGCCTGCTTCAGACGATGTAAGGAAATTTAACTTCAAAAACAGTTTAGAATAGATCTTTTGCAACCTTATACGTATGGGCATGCGCCTGTAAGATAGTAGAAAGATGAGGTGAATATCCCCCACCCATACTACACTGTACCGGAATATTGTATTTTTTGCACAAAGAAAAAACCAGTGCATCACGTTGTTTACAACCTTCAATAGTACAATTGATTTTACCTAATTTATCTGATGCCAGAATATCTACTCCGGCCTGATAAAAAATAAAATCAGGTTTGATTTTTTCAATAAGATCGGGTAAAACGCCGTTTAATATCTGAAGGTAGGTAACATCGTCTGTTCCGTCTTCCAGAGCAATATCCAGATCTGACTTTTCTTTTTTGAAGGGATAATTGGTTTTTCCATGCATCGAAAAAGTAAAAACAGGCTGAAAGCCTGAGAATATTTCGGCGGTTCCATTTCCCTGATGTACATCGAGATCAATGATAAGCACCTGTTTTATTTCATGATGGTCAATGAGATAACGGGCCGCTACAGCCTGATCATTAAGCATACAAAATGCCTCTCCGCGATCGGAAAACGCATGATGCGTTCCCCCGGCAATATTAAACGCAACACCCTCTTTCAGTGCCATTACAGCAGCGTCTATCGTACCCTGAACTAATAGTAATTCGCGTTCTACAAGTTGTTTATTTTGCACAAAACCTATCTTACGCGCAGCACGTGCGTCTAAATTGAGATTTATAAAATCGGTTACATACGTTTTATCATGTACCGCATATATCGATTTTAGATCAGGAAAACCCGGCTCAAAAAACTGTTCTTTTTGCACTACCCCTTCATATAATAACTGCTGTGGTAAGAGTTCATATTTCGCCATCGGAAAACGATGATTATCCGGCACCGGGTGCTTATACAAAGGATGAAAGGCAATTTTAAACATTTTTACGAATAATGTCTTTTACTTCCCAATGACTTTTTGCCGTATAAAAATGCGGATGCTTTATCTCATGATCAATACGCTCATGAGCCCAGGTCGTATGAAACGGAATATGAATAGCTGTACCTCCGATATCTAGTACAGGCAATACATCTGATTTCAGAGAATTACCGATCATAAGAAATTCTTCAGCAGCTATGTCTAATCTTTTCAGAAGTTTTTCATAATCGGGCACTGCTTTTTCTGACATGACTTCAATATGATGAAAATAACTGCCCAAACCCGATAAATGCAATTTGCGATGCTGGTCTTTTAAGTCTCCTTTTGTGGCTACAATTAACGTATAATCTCCATATAATTCTTTAATGGTCTCTTCAATACCATCCAGTAAAATAACAGGTTTTTGAAGCAGATCTTTTCCGATGGCCAGTATTTTATCTGTAATTTTAGAAGATACTTTGCCTTCAGAAATATTGTGAGCTGTTTCAATCATTGACAAAATATAGCCTTTGATTCCGTATCCATATAAATCCAGATTGTTTATCTGTGCTTTAAAAAGTGCCTGTGATAAACTTTGCTTGGACAGATAATCTTCCATAAGAGCGCAAAAACGATTTTCTGCTTCTTCAAAAAAAGGTTCATTGATCCAAAGTGTATCATCCGCATCAAAAGCAATAATTCTATAATTTTTCATATATTTGTTTTGTATACCAAAAGTACTAAAAATCTATGGCTATAAGCAAAACTCAATGTAGCTATGATTTCTTAAATACACTCTCCTCTTTTTGTATCTAAAGAAGTATTAAATTATACCCTAAATTGAAATTGAAAGAACGAAAGAGTAAAAACTGAACTAATGACTACTTACCATAAATAGTTGTGTAAAGTACATAATACGAATAACTTTTAAATACTATATTTACTAAATTTTTTAAGCTATGAATACCTATCATTATCCTTTGAACCTTAAATTTAAGGTTACCACACTTGCCAATGACTTTGTTGTCACGGATGCACAAAACCGCACCGTTTCTTATGTACGTCAAAAAATGTTCAAGTTTGTCGATGAGATTGACATCTACAGTGATGAAACCAAATCAAGCCAAACCCATAAAATCAAAGCTAATAAATGGATTGATTTTTCAGCTGCTTATGCTATCACAAACCACAAACAGGAAAACCTTGGAAAGGTAGCCCGCAAAGGATGGGCATCTATCTGGAAATCAAAATATGAGATATTTGATGCGCATGACCAACATAAATTTGTCATAAGAGAACGCAATGCCTGGGTTAAAGTAATGGACAGTATGTTTGGAGAGATCCCATTGATTGGGGTTTTATCCGGATATGTATTCAACCCGAAATATGATGTAAAAGACCTCAACAATCAGGTTCTTCTTACCCTTTCTAAAAAACCTTCTTTTTTCGGAAGAAAGTTTGAACTTGTAAAAACAACAACTAAAGAATTACCGGAAGATTTGATTCTGTTAAGTCTAAAAATGATGTTAATTTTAGAAAGACGCCGCGGATAAAACTTAAAAAAACGTTATCTTTAGGTAGCTAAAAAAGAAAAGTTATGGAATATCAAACCGAAGAAGTATACGATTTTTATGAAAAGCCAACGCTGGAAGACAATGTAAAATCATGTCTTGAAGACGGTCTGGCTCTTACAACTACCGGAGCTGCAGCCGGAATAGCGGTTGCTAAACTTACCGGACAAAGTAAAACGCTGGGTGCCGTTGCAGGCTTAAGCGTCAGTTTACTCAGTTATGCGATCATCAAACTGATCAATAAGAAAAAATAAATGTAAACGACTACTTTTCAGTAGTCGTTTTTTTTATTTCTGAAATAGTACCTCTACATATCTAATGTAAAAAAAGCCCTGATATAATCAGGGCTGGAATTAACAATTACTATTTATTAAAAAACTACTATGCAACTTTTCTGCGGTATGCGTAATAAAAGATCACTGGTAATACAGTAAAAGATAATATCAGACAGAAAATCAACCCGCCTACAATCATAATGGCCAGAGGTTTTTGTATTTCTGATCCCATTCCTGATGACAAGGCAGCAGGTAACAATCCCATAGACCCCATCAATGCAATCATTACCACGGGACGGATTCTGCTTTTTACCGATTCCTTTATCGTGGTAATAAGATCATCTTTATGTTTCAGATGTTCTTTCATAACTCCGATAAGTACGATTCCGTCAATGGTCGCTACTCCGAATAAAATAATAAATCCTATTCCGGCAGAAATTCCGAACACCGTTCCTGTGATCCACAGGGAAAGAAATCCTCCGATAAAAGCAAATGGCAATGTAATGGCTGAGATGATTGTATCTTTCAAATTTCCGAAATTAGCATATAGCAGCATGAGAATTAATACCAAAGAAATCGGTACTACCGTCATTAATTGTTTAGAAGCACGTTCTTTACTTTCAAACTCACCTGCCCATTCCATATTATTTTCTTTAGGCAGCTTTACCTCTTTGGCAACTTTTGCTTTTGCTTCAGCAATGGTACTTCCCAAATCTCTTCCTTCGATACTGAATCCGACTCCGATATAGCGTGTATTACCTTCTCTGTAAATGAATGCTGGCCCTGTCTGATAACCAATAGTGGCGATCTCGCTTAGCGGCACCTTCTTATCATCAGCCGTAGGAATGAGAATATCACCAATTTTTTCCGGTGTATCCCGATACTGCTTTTCGAAACGCAAAATCACATCAAACATACGCTCGTTTTCATAAAACTTTGTGGCCGACTGACCTCCAATAGTCATTTCAATAACAGACTGTACATCAGCTGTATTCACACCATATCTTGCCATCTTAGAATCATGCAATTGAATTCTCAATTCCGGCAATCCTATATTTTTGTAAACATTGATATCGGTAATTCCATCTACATCTTTAATAGATGTGGCTACTTTGTTTGCCATTTTTTCAAGATCATACAGATCATCACCGAAGATTTTAATCACCAAAGCACTCTTTACACCGGCTACATATTCTTCAACGTTATCCTGAATCGGCTGACTGAATCCAAATGTTATACCCGGATATTTGTTCAGTTTGTTCCTCATATCATTGAGCACCTCTTCTTTCGAAATTTTTCGTTTCCATTCGCTCTCTGGCTTTAATTGAATATTAAACTCAATATTAAAGAAACCCGTTGGATCAGTCCCGTCATTTGGCCGTCCGGTCTGTGTCATGATAAAATCAATCTCTTCAAAATCATTCTGCAACAAGGTTTTCATCTCTTTCGTAAGCTTTACCGATTCATCCAGATTGATACTGTTAGGCAGTGTTGCCCTTACATAAATAGCCCCTTCGTTTAATTTAGGTAAGAATTCCGATCCGTAATGACTGAATTTCACACCGCATACCACGAGAATAAAAACAAAAACACCAATGGTTCCTTTTTTATGACGAAAAGAGAAGTCAAACAATTTATAAATAGTAGTTCTGAAAAACCGCGAGATTTTATTTTCTTTTTCTTCTATATTTTTGGTTAAAAGACACTTACACATAGCAGGAACATAGGTAAGACTCAGAATCAGTGAACCCAGTAGAGCATATCCCAGTGTAAATGCTAAAGGCGAAAACATTTTACCTTCTACTTTTTGAAAAGAAAAAATGGGCAGCAATGCTACAATAAGAATCATCAGCGCAAAAAAGATATATCCTGCCACACTCCCTGCACTTTTCTTAATAATCCCCAATTTAGAAATTTTGTTGAAACGCTTCATGCCTATCTTTTCAGACACCAGAACAAGCGAAACAAAAACATGCTCTACAATGACAAGGGTTCCTTCCAATAAGAGTCCAAAATCGAGTGACCCCATTGAAATGAGATTGGCAGGCAATCCCTGAATTCTCAACATGATAATAGCAAATAAAAATGCCAGAGGAATTACGGATGCTACAATAAAAGTTGTACGCCAGTTATATAAAAAGATGAATACGATGATGGACACCAGAATAATACCTTCTATAAGATTTTTAGTTACGGTATGCACGGTAATATCTACCAGCTTGGTACGATCTACAACAGGCACTATCTCTACATTTTCCGGTAAAATCCGGTCATTGAGCTCTGTTATTTTTTCTTTAAGCCGTTCAATTACCTCATTCGGATTTTCTCCACGCAACATGACTACAATTCCTTCAACCACGTCATCCTGTTCATTATAGCCCACTTGTCCAAGTCTTGGCTTACTGCCGATTTTTACCTCTGCAATGTGTTTGATCAGAATAGGAGTTGAACCATTTACTTTTACAGTAATATTTTCAATATCTTCTAATTTATCCAGCAACCCTACACCTCGTACTACATACGCCTGATTTCCCTGTTGTATCACATCTCCCCCTACATTGATGTTGGATTTTGATACGGCCTCATACACATCTAACGGAGAAAGATTATAATTGTTGAGTTCTGTAGGATTGATTTTTATTTCATAAATTTTTTCTTCTCCACCAAAACTAACCACATCAGCAACTCCCGGAACTGCAACGAGTTCGCGTTCTATAACCCAGTCCTGAATTGCAGTAATCTCTTTTATCGGCAGATCACTTTTAATAATGTATCGGAAAATTTCTCCGGTTGCTCCATAAGGCGGTTCTATCTGAGCATCGGCTCCTTCGGGTAAATCAACACCATTAAGTCTGTTAGAAGCATATTGCTGTGCATAAAAATCTTCAACATCATCATCAAACTGTACGGTAACGACTGATAATCCGAAAAGAGAAATTGAGCGTACATTTGATTTTTTAGGAATGGTGTTCATTTCTTTGGAAATAGGCAACGTAATGAATTTCTCTATTTCCTCAGCACTTCTTCCCGGCCACTGGGTAATAATACGTGCCCGTGTATTGGTAACATCAGGGAACGCTTCAATGGGAGTATGGATGTAACTGTAGATACCACCTAATAATAAAGCCAGTGTTGCAAACAATATGAGCAGGGAATGCCGCAGGGAAAAAGCAACGATATTTTGTACAAACTTCTGCATAATTATTTATTCAATTCTTCAAAAAGTAACAATTCATTTTTGCTGATCACCTTTTCACCTTCTTTAAAGTTTTCCAGAACATAGGTATATTCAAGATTACTGGCGTAAGGTTTTACAAGGCGTATCTCAAGATCACAATCCGATTTATAGATAATAACATATTGTTTGTTATTGCTAAAAACAATGTCATCATTCGGTATGGCAATTGCTGTTTCTGAAGAAGCATTTTTTTCAATGATAATATCAGCACTCATTCCCGGTTTTAATTTCAATGCTGTGTTTTGCAGTAAAACTCGTGCTTTCAAGACGCGTTCACTATCATCGAACACATTGTATATCTTGTCTATTTTTCCATCAAAAAGATCGTCAGGGTATGCCAGTGTTCGCACTTTAACCGCTGCGCCTTCTTTTACATGCTGCAGATTGGTAGCATAGATATTTACCATTACCCAAATCTGATTCAGGTTTGAAATGGTAAACAAAGGTTCTTCCAATGCAGATATATTCAACCCCATAGAGATTTCTTTCTGTACAATATATCCTTCTTTAGGTGCTTTTATCTGAAAAAGACCCGCGTCAGATGTAGCATTGTACATACTCAGATTCTGATCAATGCGCTGCATTTCTACTTTTGCATTTTCATATTCCGTTTTTGCATTTTCGTATTCAGATGATGAAATCATACCATCCTGTAGCAGCGACTGTTTGGTTTTGAGTTCATGATGTAAGAAACTGATGCGGTTTACAAGACTGCGTTTCTCCTGTGTGATTTCATTTAATTCACTGCTGCGAACGGTTGCCAGCACCTGTCCCTTTTTTACATAATCACCCAACTCAAAAGCAACATTTTCTACCACACCACCCAAAAGACTCTTAAAAGCCACTACATCATTTTCATTATAAGCGATATTTCCGGTTAATGTTAATGTTTCTGCAATGGCTCTTTTTTGAAGTGTTTCCGTTGCTATGAGTTCTTTAAAATCTTTATGCAGACAGTATTCTGGTGTAGCCGGTAATTCTGTTGCTGCTTCGGTTGTATTACGGCAACTGTTCAGCAGCAAAACCGTACATAGTAAACTTGAGTATATGAGTTGTTTTTTCATTTTATAAATCTTTTCCTACGATAAATTGTAATTCTTCAAATGTTTTCAGGTATTGTTCTTTCTGGTTCAGAAAAGCCTGTTGTGATTTAAGATATGAGTCTGAGAAATCAAGAAATTCAATAAGACTGATACGGCTCTGTTTGAAATTTTTTACATAATTATTCATCATTTCAGTAACCGACAGCTGATCTTCATCTGTGTACTCTTTTAAAACAGATTCGTAAATAATGAGTTGTTTTTTGAGTCGGTTTACTTCGTTTACAATCTCATTATTCATTTTCCGTTCTTCATTGAACGACTTCTCTATTTCAACCTGTGCTTTTCGGATATTACCCTGATTTTTATTCAGCAGAGGCAGGTCAAAACTAATACTGAGCCCTACAAAATCCTGCATAATATTACCTCCTCTATCGTAACCTAAACCTACTGTAACATCCGGAATTCGTGCTGCCTTTTCGATATCTAACTCTTTATGAGCGATTTCTTTTTGCTGTTTTATGAGTTTAAAATCCGATCGGTTGGCAAGCGCTTCTTCTACGAGATCCATAGGAAGTTTTCTTGAAAGTTTATCAGAAACCATAAGAGGCTGATAGATCTCAAAAGAATCTTCAGTAGTATCTCCTAAATAAACCTTTAGGTCATAAACCAGATTGTTTTTATTTGAGAGTAAGGAAGTGTAATCTTCTTTGAACTGTATATATTCCGTTTGTATCCGCAAATAATCGGCTCTGCTGAGATTTTTGAGTTCCGATTGTTTTTTATAGGAAATCAGCAAATCTTCAAATATGTCCAATGAATTTTTGAGCAACTGTTCTTCCAACTGTATTTTTTCCAGCTCGATAATAGTACTTCTGAGACTAAATTTGAGATTGCGCAACAGTTCTTCAAAATTGAGTACAGCATTCTGAGTATGCACCTGTTGTAAGGCAATGCGTTTTTTACGCTTACCTGCCGTTTCAATAACTTGTTCAAGTTCAAGACTAACCTGCTGTGTTTTGCCATATCTTCCAAAAAGATAAGGCATTTCTTCATGCGGATTGTTACGCCATAAATTGACTTCTCCAATGGTAAGATTTGGATTATTGGCCCAAAGTCTGGCTTGAATAAGTTCTGCCTGTGATTGCTCCAGAGCAAATTTCTGGCTTATAAGTTCAAAATTGTTTTCCAGAAAGGTGCGTTCGACTTCTTCTTTTGAGATTTTCTTCTGAGAGAAACTCACCTGAAATCCCGATAAAAACAATAAAATAAAAACGTACTTCTTCACTTTACTATATAATTTTCAGCAAAGTTACTTTCCCTACATTACAAGTAAATTTGAGTTACATTAGAGTTTGATTAGAACAGAGGTGCATTGAATTGCAGATGAATTTCTGTTCCCTGATTGGAAGTAATGATATTAAAATCTATCTGATGAATTTTAAAAATGGTGGAAGCCAGAGACAAGCCTATTCCACTGCCCTTTATATCGCCTACATTTTTTCCTCGGTAAAATGTCTGCTGTATATAAGGCAGATCATTTTCATCAATACCGATGCCCTCATCTTTAATCACAAGATGCAATTTGTTTTCCTTTTCAGACAGGGATATAGAAAGAGGTTTGTTTTCTGAATATTTTAAGCCGTTTTCTATGAGATTATACAAAGCAAGCTGTAGTTGTTTTTCGTTGCCTTTGACCGATAACAAACCAACATTTTCTACCTTAAAATCGACATGAATATGGGCTTTTAGAGAAACCGTTACTTCTTCTACTATATTCCAGATGATTTCATCAATTCTGAAAAACATGAAATCTTTTGAATTGATGGCTCCTGACAATAGCAACATATTATTCAGTATTTCTTCCAGCTCTTTTACCCTTTCAATAGATCGGGAGGCTACTTCCTGATATTCTTCGGGAGTACGGTCTTTTTGCGAAAAAACCTCCAATGAGCCGGAAATTGCAGCTAATGGTGTTCGAAATTCATGAGAAACGTAATTGATAAAATTTTTCTGAATCACAAAGGTTTCTGAAGCTTTTGCCATAAGATCGTTATACGTTTCTACCAGTTCCTGAATTTCACTGTAGGATTGCTGTAGCCTGATGGGCTCATTTAATCGGTCTATTTCTTTTTGTCTGACCTGATCAATGATTTTTTGTATGGGTTCATAGGCCATATTCCCTAAAAAACGGGACAGAAGGTAAATAATGAACAAGCCAAGAACGAGGACGATAACCAAAATATACAGTAACCGGTTCATCAGCGTGTTAAAAACATCTTTATTTTCTTTTACAAAAACCACAAAGTCACCTTGATTATCGGCATAATACAAACCGTAATAAAAATCGTTTCTGGTATTTATGACGTGCTCTTTTTTCTTGCGAACCTGATTGAGATCAAAAGGGCGTATCACAGAATCATTTACCATCTTTCCATACGCAACTTCGTCGAATTCATCAAAAACAGCAATATCATCTCTACTGATAAGGTTTTCGAATTCCCTTCGGATGTTGTTATGTTCCTGTAAAGACTGTTCATCTTTTTCTAAATAATAAATCCCTGTGACAAGTGCTGTTTTTTTGAGGTTTTTAATGACGCTGGTTTCATTCGTCTTATAAAAAAGCCCATAAATAATTGTCGAAGCGATAAGAAATATAACCCCGAAAGTAATAGATGACAATATGGTCAGACGCTTGCGTAGCTTCATTTTATTCCTGTAACATATAACCTACACTTTTTACAGTGTAGATGTATTTATCCGTCGGAGACTCGATCTTATGCCGAAGATAAGAAATATAAACATCCACCACATTAGTATTATTCTCAAAATCGATGCCCCATACCGCATTTAGAATCTGAGTTCTCGACAGGGCTTTGTTCTTATGCTGTGCGAGGTAGTGCAGAAGTTTGAATTCTCTTGGTGATAGTTCAATCAGCTGTTCTCTTTTATATAGCTTATATTGATCAAGATCAATACGGAGATCGCCGCATATCAATTCATTTTTCACGGTTTGTGCCGTTTGGTATTTCACCCGTCTTGTAAGAGCCTTTATCCTTGAAAGCAACTCATCAAAGTGAAAGGGTTTAACCAGATAATCATCTGCACCGTGATCCAAAGCTGTAATTTTATCCATTGTATCATTCAGTGCACTGATTACGATAACCGGAGTCAGAATATTCTTATATCGAAGCATTTTTATAAACTGGATACCATCTATACCCGGAAGCATAATATCTACAATCAGAATATTCCAGTGATTATTATCAAAAAGACTACGGGCTTCTTCAGCAGAAGTTGCCAATGTAACCTGATAGCCATTTTCTTCGAGTCCTTTTACAAGAAAAAAGCTGATTCTCTCATCGTCTTCTAATAATAAAATTTGCATTTTTTATTCAAAGTTAATTATTGTCCGGTTAATTTCACATTTAAAAATCACTTTCATATCGCTTTCTTGAATTCAATATAAATAAAATACAAATTATGAAAACACCATCATATTTATATTATCATTTTGTAAATTTGTTATCTGTATTTATTCTAAATAGATTTCAAATGAGCTCATTAAATTTAAAAACTATAGATAGAGTTGCGACCATCTCAAAAAAAGATTTCATACAACAATATGTTAAGCCACAGATTCCTGTGGTAATTGAAAGATTGACTGAAGATTGGCCAGCTTATGAGAAATGGCATTTGAACTATATAAAAGAGGTTGCGGGAGAAAAAATAGTACCGCTGTATGATGACCGCCCGGTTCGCGCAGAAGATGGTTTCAATGAGGCACATGCAAAAATGAAGATGAGCGATTATATTGATTTAATGGAGCGTGAGCCAACCAACTACAGAATATTTCTTTATAATCTTATGAAAGAAGTTCCTGCTATACAAAACGATTATAAATGGCCGGATATTGGACTTCGTTTGGTAAAACAGATGCCTATGCTGTTTTTTGGTGGCGAAAATTCAAAAGTATTTATGCACTTTGATATTGATTATTCTAATATTCTGCATTTTCATTTCCATGGAGAAAAGCAATGCGTTATTTTTCCACCAGATCAAACCCCTTTTATGTACAAAATACCCCATTCTCTTATTTCAAGGGAAGATATTGACTTTGACCATCCGGATTTTGAGAAATTTCCGGCACTAAAACAGGCACAGGGTTATATCTGTAATTTAAAACACGGTGAAATGCTGTATATGCCGGAAGGATACTGGCATTATATGAAATATCTGACACCAGGTTTTTCGATGAGTCTGCGTTCCTTTCCTAAAAATCCTAAATTCCTGATCAAAGCAGCTTACAATTTGCTTATCATGCGCCACTATGATAATTATAAGCGCAAAACAAAAGGTCAGGCATGGATTGATGAAAAGAATGAACGCGCCATCACAGAAACACATAAAAATTTAGGCATTCTGTAATTTGAAAGAACAACAGCAGGGATTATCAGTTGAAGAGGCGATGAAAAAAGCCGCCTATTTTTGCAGCTATCAGGAGCGTTGCCATAAAGAAGTACTGAATAAACTGAAAAATTTAGGAATGTTTCAGCAGGCAATCGATCATATTATGGTATATCTGATTGAGAACAACTATCTCAACGAAGAGCGCTTTGCTCGTAGTTTTGCAAGAGGAAAACACCGCATGAGTCATTGGGGGAAAAACAGAATTGTGCAGGAACTTAAACTCCGGGATATCTCTGACTATGCCATAAAAAAAGCTTTGAAGGAAGTGGAAGAAGAAAATTATGAAGAACACTTTCATCAGGTGGCAGAAAAAAAATGGCAAACTTTAAACGACAGCATTCTGAACAATAAAAAAAGAAAATTTATGGATTATCTGATCCGGAAAGGCTATGAATACGATTTGATTATAAAAAAATTAAACGAATTAATAAAAAACGAGCTTTAAATCCAAGCTCGTTTTTTATTACATCATCGTGTTAATTCGGATACTGGCTTTGATCAGCGCAATGGCAGTAACGGCTTCAACCGGAATATCCTTTGGTTGATGATGACTATTCTGACTTGCCAGTTTCACATAAGCACTTCCTAAATCAGATTTTTGCACATATTTAACCGTTATATATTCTTCCCAGTTATCCATTTTGACGCTGAGCAAATACATTTCACCATAAAAGATACCCTCCATGGAAACTTCTTTATACAAAACGATGTCTCCGCTTTTCAGCAACGGATACATACTGTCTCCTGTAACAGTTATAGCTCCGTCGCATTTCGGAAGATTGGGAATTTTAATTGTGTCGAGAATGCGTCTTGGACTTTCACTGCTGAATAACTCTTTCAAACCTGCTGTTGCTTCAAAATCGTATAATGGTATTTCTTGCTCAACAACTACAGAATCTTTTGTTTTGCGGGCATTATCTATAATTTGAAGTGCTTCTGTTGTGTCTTTTATCATGCTTCCATTACCCGTTATCAGCCATTCAGGATTGATTTCAGGATATACAGCATAAAATTTTTCTACAGTATCCATAGAAAGCCCACTTGATTTATCTAAAGTACCATTGGAAACTCCGGTTTGTAAATAAAATTTATTCTTACTGATTCCTTTAAATTCCAGAAACTGGAGAATTCTTTCTTTCTGTATCGATATTTTTTTCATGCTCTTTATTTTAAATGTCAAATGTTGCTCTCTACATCCCAAACAAAAGTATGAAATATTTCTCAAAATAAAATATTTTCCTTTATAAATAAAATCCGCATAAACAATAAATTAACAACATATAAGACACTTCTTTACTTTTAAAAAATAGATTTATATCTAAACAATAATATTATTTTTTTAGAATTTTATCTATATATTTGTTTTGAAAAAACATCTTATATCATGAAAGAAATTATCCAAAACTTAGCTCTCATCCTCATTCCGAGCCTATCGACATGGCTCCTCACCAAAAGAAAAAATAAAGCCGAAATAAGAACTGCTGAAATAAAAGCGGAAGTAACAGCCGCAGAATTTTACAGGGGTTTATTAGATGATGCCATGAAACGGCTTAATGTAGCAATAACAACTATCGGAATTCAGGATCAAAAAATAAATAGTTTAAACTCTCATGTAGAATACCTCAAAGGAGAATTAAAAAAACACAAACAACACAATGAAAAAACAACATAAAATAACACTGAAATATGCTCCGATTATTATCTGAAAAAAGTTCTCATGTTCCATTTCAAATGAAATCAGACAACAATCCGACGGTAAATCATCAATCTGTTTCATCATTCCAAAGAGTATTTGTGTGACATTACCTATTGATACAATGGATAAAAAAGTAAAACATCAGAAAAAAAACAAAGCAATTACCTATCTTAGATATATTGTTTAAAAAAACTACTATAAAAACGTAAGATTGGTATTAATTATAACAAGCAGTTAAACTAAAATCAAGTAAAACGAAAAAATAGTATCTTTACCTAATTTTTAATTTGATTTAAACAACGAAAGTTGATAAATATATTATGGCATGTACTAGTTGTTCCACAAAGTCGGATGAATCAGGTGCGCCAAAGGGATGTAACAGCAAAGGAAGCTGCGGAACGGATAGTTGCAACAAACTATCAGTATTTGATTGGCTTGCCAATATGCAATTCCCTTCTGGTTTTGAACCTTTTGATGTAGTTGAAGTACGTTTTAAAAACGGAAGAAAAGACTTTTATAAAAATACAGAAAAATTAACCCTCAGTATCGGAGATATTGTTGCTACAGAAGCAAGTCCGGGGCATGATGTCGGAATTGTAACCTTGACCGGAGAATTGGTCAAAGTACAAATGAAGAAGAAAAAAGTAGATCTCAATGGTCCTTTTTTAAAAATTTACAGAAAAGCCACACAAAAAGATGTGGACATCTGGACTGAAGCCCGGAATAGAGAAGAACCAATGAAGGTTCGTGCCCGTGAACTGGCTATAAAACTGGCTCTTGAAATGAAAATTTCAGATATCGAGTTTCAGGGAGATGGATCCAAAGCTACTTTTTACTACACCTCAAACGAGCGTGTAGATTTTCGTCAGCTGATTAAAGATTTTGCGCGTGAATTCAGTATTCGTATTGAAATGAAACAGGTTGGATTTCGTCAGGAAGCAGCACGTTTAGGAGGTATAGGCTCATGTGGTCGGGAATTATGTTGTTCTACATGGCTTACCGACTTCAGAAGTGTCAATACTTCTGCAGCCCGCTATCAGCAATTGTCTTTAAACCCGCAAAAGCTGGCAGGACAATGCGGAAAATTGAAATGCTGTCTTAACTATGAGTTGGACACTTATTTGGATGCTCTGAAAGATATTCCTGGAATTGATTCAAAGATCAGCACACAGAAAGGAGATGCTATCTGTCAGAAAATTGATATTTTTAAAGGTATCATGTGGTTTGCTTACCCAGAAAATTTTGCCAACTGGTATATGCTGGAAGCGCAACAGGTAAAGGAACTTATTGAGCTCAATAAAAAAGGAGAAAAGATATCTTCCGTGGAAGATTATGTGATCGAAAAAGAAGAAACGCTGCAAAACTTCCAAAATGTAGTAGGTCAGGACAGCCTTGCAAGGTTTGATCAACCTAAAAGAAAGAAAAAACCGGTACGCAAGAAAAAACCGGGTACAGAATCTGTTGCAGCTGCACCAAACGCAAAAAAGCAGCCCGTAACAAAACAAACCCCTAATCAGAAGCCTTCTGGAAATCAGAATCAGCGACCTGAAAAAAACACCAGTAATAATTCATCAGAAGGACAGCAAAAACAGAAAAAAAATGTCCGGTTCAATAAAAATAAAAACAATTCGCAGCAAGCAAATCAAAACAAACCACGTCCACAAAGAAATGGAGATGCAGACAAAAATCAATAAACGTCTTTTTGCCTTGTTGGCTTTATCGATCTTTATCAGCTCGTGCAACGACAAGCATTTTTTTGATGAATTTCAGTCAACAGGCAGCAGCTGGAAACAGGATGATATAAAAAAATTTACATTTCAGCAAACAGATACAATCAGTTCGTATGATATGTTTATTAACATCAGAAACAACAGCAGTTATCCTTTTGGAAACATTTACCTGATCGCTAAAGTTTTTGCTCCTGACGGTAAAGCTCAGGTAGATACTCTGCAATATCAGATGGCAAATCCGGATGGTACCCTGCTCGGAAACGGTTTTACAGACACCAAGGAAAGTAAATTGTGGTTCAGAGAAAATTATCGTTTCAAGAAAGCGGGAGTCTATACCGTAGAACTCGAACATGCTATCAGAAAAGTGGGAGATTCGGTAGGGGTTTCAGAACTTGAAGGCGTAACGGATATTGGATTTAGAATTGAAAAAAAATAAGAATTTCAAATAATGGAAAAGATTAATAATCAACAGAATAACGAAATAAAAAAATACCTGAAGCTGTTTTGGAAAGCATTTGCAGGTTTTCTTATTGCAATTGTACTGTTCTTTTTATTGGCCAGTTGGGGCGTATTCGGAGACATGCCTACTTTTGATGAATTAGAGAATCCTTCATCAAGTGTCGCTACCGAAATCATTTCAGTTGACGGAAAAACAATCGGAAAATTTTATTTAGAAAACAGAGTACCGGTCAAATATGAAGACCTTCCAAAACATCTGGTAGATGCACTTGTTGCAACTGAAGATGAGCGTTTTTTTGAGCACTCAGGTATTGATGGAAAGGGAACACTACGTGCGATCTTTAAAGTAGGAACCAGCGGCGGAGCGAGTACCATAAGCCAGCAATTGGCAAAAAACCTTTTTCACGGCAGTTCAGGTTCTTCCAATATCATCAAAAGGGTTGTTCAGAAAGCAATGGAGTGGATCATTGCCGTAAAACTCGAAAGACAATATACTAAGGAGGAAATCATTGCTTACTATTTCAACACAGTTGATTTTGTCAGTAATGCTTATGGAATCAGTTCTGCTTCCAAGATTTATTTTAATAAATCACCTAAAGATCTTACCATTGACGAAGCTGCAATTCTTGTAGGTATGCTTCAGGCACCATCAAAATACAATCCACGTTTTAATCCGGAACGTTCTGAAAAACGCAGAAATATTGTTTTGTACCAGATGGCACGCAACGGATTTATCACAGAAGCAGAAAAAGCAAAATATCAGGCTACTCCGATAAAAATAACGTATACTCCGGAAACACATACACAAGGAGTAGGAACTTATTTCAGAGAATACCTCAGAGATTATATGCGCAAATGGGTAAAAGAAAATCCGAAAAAAGACGGATCTACTTATGATATCTACAGAGATGGTTTGCGTATCTATACCACCATTGATTCCCGTATGCAGCGTTATGCAGAAGAAGCTGTTCAGGAACATTTATCCAATCTGCAAAAAGAATTCTTTATTCAGCAAAAAGGAAACAAAAATGCTCCTTTTATCAATCTTTCAAAAGTAGAAAGCGAAAAGATCATTAACCGCTCCATGAGAAATTCAGAAAGATGGAAGCAAATGACCGAACAGGGTAAATCCGAAGATGAAATCATCAAATCTTTCGGAATTAAAACCCGTATGGAAGTATTTACATGGAAAGGTGAAAAAGATACCATTATGACACCTCGTGACTCGATCATCTATTACAAGCACTTTTTGCAAACAGGTATGATGTCAATGGAACCAATGACAGGAAATATCAAAGCCTGGGTTGGTGGTATCGACTACAAACATTTCCAATATGATCACGTTGCTCAGGGAGCCCGTCAGGTAGGTTCTACATTCAAACCATTTGTATATGCTACAGCTATGCAACAGTTGGGAATGTCTCCGTGTGATTCTATCTACGATTCACAGTTTACAATGCCAAAAGGCAGATACGGAATAAGCCAGCCATGGACTCCGAAAAATTCCGGAGGAAGATATTACGGTCTGGTAAACCTGAAATATGCTTTGGCGCAATCATTAAACACAGTTACTGCCAAGCTTATGGATCGTGTAGGACCTAAAGCTGTAATTGATCTGACACGCGAACTTGGTGTAAAATCAGATATACCGGCTTCACCAGCAATTGCTTTAGGTGCCGTAGAGATCACAGTAAATGATATGGTAGCTGCCTACAGTACATTTGCGAATCAGGGAGTGTATGTAAAACCGCGTTTTGTAAGCAAAATAACGGATAAAAATGGTGTAGTGCTTTATGAATCACAGTCAGAAACAAAAGATGTGATGAGTAAAGATATTTCTTATGCGATTGTAAAATTATTAGAGGGGGTTACTGAAAGTGGCTCCGGTGCCCGTTTGCGCTATACAGGAGCAGGTGGGGCAGGTTATCACCGTATGACAGGGTACCCTTATGCTTTCAAAAATCCGATTGCAGGAAAAACGGGTACTACTCAAAACAACAGTGACGGATGGTTTATCGGTATGGTGCCGAATCTTGCTACAGGAGTTTGGGTAGGGAATGAAGATCGTGGAGCACATTTCCGTTCTACTGTATACGGTCAGGGAGCAACAATGGCACTGCCAATTTGGGCAATTTATATGCGAAAGTGTTATAAAGACCCTGATTTATATATTTCTACAGATGACTTTGACCGGCCAGCTTCATTAACAATCAATGTAGATTGCTGGAAAGGCGGATCACGAGTAGCCAATGATACACTTGGAGGTGTATCAAGTAGTAAAAAAGACTCTTTGGCACCTCCTACTCAAAGCATTATAAAAGAATTTGACTTTTAAGGAATAATTTAAAAAAACGGCTGATTAATCAAGCCGTTTTTTTTATATTTATTCCCAATAATGATTTAACTAAAGTTATGATAAATAAAAAAGTAGCAAACGCTCAGGAAGCTTTGGCTGATGTAAAAGATAACCAAACCATTATGCTTGGCGGTTTTGGTTTGTGCGGTATACCGGAAAATTCTATTGCAGAATTGGTTCGTAAAAACACAACAGGTTTGACCTGTATTTCTAACAATGCAGGAGTAGATGATTTTGGCTTAGGATTATTGTTACAAAAAAGACAAATCAAAAAAATGATATCCTCTTATGTAGGAGAAAATGCTGAATTTGAGCGTCAGATGCTAAGCGGGGAATTAGATGTAGAATTAACTCCGCAGGGAACACTCGCTGAAAAATGCCGTGCTGCACAAGCTGGAATTCCTGCTTTCTTTACACCAGCCGGGTTTGGAACTGAAGTAGCTGAAGGTAAGGAAACAAGAGAATTCAATGGAAAAATGTACGTAATGGAAGAAGCGTATAAAGCAGACTTCGCCATTGTAAAAGCATGGAAAGGCGACGAAGCAGGAAATCTTATTTTTAAAGGAACTGCGAGAAATTTCAACGCTTGTATGGCTGGTGCCGGAAAAATTACGATTGCTGAAGTAGAAGAATTGGTTCCTGCCGGTAGTCTGGATCCGAATCAAATTCATATTCCGGGTATATATGTAAAGAGAATCTTTCAAGGGGATAACTATGAAAAACGTATTGAACAAAGAACAGTAAGACAAAAATAAAATGGCATTAGATAAAATAGGTATTGCAAAACGTATAGCAAAAGAATTACAGGACGGATTTTATGTCAATCTGGGAATTGGAATTCCTACGTTGGTAGCAAATTATGTTCCTGAAGGAATGAATGTAGAATTTCAAAGTGAAAACGGGGTATTAGGAATGGGTCCATTTCCTTATGAAGGCGAAGAAGATGCAGATTTGATTAATGCCGGAAAACAAACCATAACTACCTTACCGGGTGCGTCTTTTTTTGATTCGGCAACAAGCTTTGGAATGATTCGTTCACAACATGTTGACCTCACTATTTTAGGAGCAATGGAAATTTCAGAAAACGGAGATATTGCCAATTGGAAAATTCCGGGAAAAATGGTAAAAGGTATGGGGGGTGCCATGGATTTGGTTGCTTCAGCAGAAAATATAATCGTTGCCATGATGCATGTAAACAAAGCCGGTGAGTCCAAAATATTGAAAAAATGTACTTTACCGCTTACAGGAGTTGCTTGTGTAAAGAAAGTCGTAACAGAACTTGCTGTAATGGAAATTACTCCAAATGGTATAAAGTTATTGGAAAGAGCTCCAGGAGTAAATGTGGATGATATCATCAGGGCTACTGAAGCACATCTTATCATTGAAGGTGATATTCCTGAGATGGATTTATAAAAACAAAAAAAGCTATGAAAGAGAAAATTATTTTGCCGTTTTATCTAAGACTCACCTGTGTCTTAATAAGTTTATGCCTGATGACGTATATATCCATCGTTGGGCAATCCATATTGGTGCCTTTGGTAATTGGCTTTTTAGTAGCTATGCTATTGTTACCAATATCCAATTTTTTTGAAAGAAAACTTCGATTTCCGCGTATCATTACTTCATTGATTTCGCCCATTCTATTTGTGCTGCTGATTGTAGGTGTGGGCTATTTTTTAGGAACGCAAATCGCCCATTTCAAAGATGATTTACCTGCTTTCCAACAACAACTTACGACACTCTTCCACAATGTACAGGATTTTGTTTATGAGCATTTTGGCGTAAAACAAAGTGAACAATTAGAATATCTGACTGAAAATGCTGAAAAGACGGTAAAGGCAAGCACTGGTTTTGTCGGAAATGCTTTACTATCCATATCTTCTACATTGATGTCATCAACATTCGTATTTCTTTATATTTTCTTTATTCTGCTTTACAGAAGCCATCTGGTAAAATTTATTAAAGCCTGTTTCGGACAAAGCAATGAAGTTACGGTAATGAAAATTGTAAATGACATCCAGAAAATAATCAAACAATATCTGATAGGTCTGATGATACAAGTAGTGATTGTTACTACGCTCATGTACATTGCCTATCTGATCATCGGTATTAAATATGCGTTTCTGTTAGCAGCATTGGCAGGCATACTGAATCTTATTCCTTATTTAGGTATTTTTACAGCTACAGCCATTGCGGCAATAGTAACATTAGCCACAGGAGAGCCTATAGATGCCCTATTTGCCATTATCGCTGTCATTGTGGTAAACTCTATCGATGGTAATATTATTACACCTAAAATCATTGGATCTCAGGTCCAGGTAAACTCATTTCTTGTTTTATTCGGAATCATTGTAGGAGAATCAATATGGGGCATTTCCGGAATGTTTCTGGCCATCCCTTTATTGGCGATCAGCAAAATAATTTTCGATAATGTAAATGATCTGAAACCTTATGGATTTTTATTGGGTGAAGAAGGTGCTCCTGTACCTTTCTTTAAAAATACCTATGACCGATATCTGTATGGAATAAAATCTCCTGACGATTTGCCGGAAGATCTTCAGACAGAAGAACAAAATCATAAGGAATTTGATGAGGAAAATCAGATTAATACGGATAATAATAAAGAAGATAACAAAGAATCTTAAGCGTATTAAAATCAATAGATTAATTCGGTTCACAGATCAATAAAAAAAGTCCCTGAGTAAATTATTCAGGGACTTTTTTTGTGGTTTCCATTCAATAGATAAGATCGCTATTTGAGCCTTTTTGTTATATTTATCTAACAACTTGTTCAAACAGCAAAAAACAGCTTAAAAATCATGTTTAAAAAGTCTTATCTTTTGTGTATACCAACATTTCATGATACTGCTGTTATAAAAAATAAAAGATCCTGTCAGCTACTAATTGCAATCACCATAGAGAGGCATTACATATACTTTATACATACTATTACAACATCCCTATAAGCAGTATATATTCTCTTCTAATGCTACATAATAAAGACAGTCCAAAGCGATGCTTTTCATTTCATCACTTTATATTATAAATCAGGTCGGTCCTATTTATCACTTAAGTTTATTCCAAAAAAAAATCCTCAATCAGATTATGATTGAGGATTCAAAAGAAAGGCAGCGACATACTCTCCCACATTAAAATGCAGTACCATCTGCGCTATCGGGCTTAACTACTCTGTTCGGAATGGAAAG
>PJUE01000260.1_pt1 | contig 48561 bp, 36 predicted proteins | sample 1512171 | NCBI WGS metagenome assembly PJUE01 (sample SAMN08177674, study PRJNA422409) | Feces metagenome, whole genome shotgun sequencing project. | isolation source: Chicken feces (3) enriched on wood chips: alkali lignin treatment | host: Gallus gallus | place: USA: Madison | collected 2015-01-15
ACTCGACGCGGCCGCCGTACATGGTGAACAACCAGGTGAAGATTTTCACGCCGGTTGGGATCGCAATGATCATCGTCATGATGCCGAAGAAGGCATTGACGCTGGCACCGGAGCCCATGGTGAAGAAGTGGTGCAGCCACACCACGAACGAGAGGATGCCGATCGCCAGCGTTGCACCCACCATCGACTTGTAGCCGAACAACTTCTTGCGCGAGAACGTGGCGGTGATCTCGGAGAAGATGCCGAACGCCGGCAATACCAGGATGTACACCTCGGGGTGGCCCCAGGCCCACACCAGGTTGACGTACATCATCGGGTTGCCACCCAGGTCATTGGTGTAGAAGTTGAAGTCCAGGTAGCGGTCCAGGGTGAGCGCGCCGAGGGCGACGGTCAGGATCGGGAACGCGGCAATGATGATCACGCTGGTGACCAGCACGGTCCAGGTGAACACCGGCATCTTCATCAAGGTCATGCCCGGCGCACGCATGCGCAGGATGGTGATGAACAGGTTGACGCCGGTCAGCAATGTACCGACGCCGGAGGCCTGCAATGCCCAGATGTAGTAATCAACACCTACCCCTGGACTGAATTCGATGCCGGACAACGGCGGGTACGCCACCCAGCCGGTCATCGCGAATTCGCCAAGGCCCAGCGAGATCATCATCAGCGCAGCGCCGACCACGAAGATCCAGAAGCTGAAAGCATTGAGGAAGGGGAAGGCCATGTCGCGCGCGCCGATCTGCAGCGGCACCACGATGTTCATCAGGCCCACCACGAACGGTGTGGCCACGAAGAAGATCATGATCACGCCATGCGCGGTGAAGATCTGGTCGTAGTGCTCTGGTGGCAGGAAGCCATCGCTGCCGGGGCCGGCCGCAGCCAGCTGCGCGCGCATCATCAGTGCATCGGCAAAGCCGCGCACCAACATCACCAACGCCACCACGATGTACATGATGCCGATCTTCTTGTGGTCAACCGTGGTGAACCAGTCGCGCCACAGCACGCCCCACAGCTTGAAATAGGTCACCGCACCAAGCAGCGCAACGCCGCCCAGCACCATGCCCAACAATGTCACCACGACGATCGGGTCGTGCAACGGCACGGCGTCCCACGTCAACTTACCGAACATGCTCATTACTCCTGGGAGGCCTTGGGTTCTGCGTTGTGGCCGGACGTGGCCGCGGTGTTCTCACCCACGCCGATGAACTGGTCGATGACCTTCTTGAACAGCAGCGGCTCGACGCTGGCGAAGTGGCGCACCGGTTCTTTACGCGTCGGCGCGGCCAGGCGCTTGAATTCGTCGAAGCTCAGTTGATCCGGCGACTGCCGCACCTGCGCAACCCAGTCGTCGAACTGCGGCTGGCTCATCGCGGTGGCGACGAACTTCATGTTGGAGAAGCCGTGGCCGCTGTAATTGCCCGACATGCCGTCGAACTTGCCTTGCTCGTTGGCCGCCAGGTGCAGCTGCGTGCGCATGCCGGCCATCGCATAGATCTGCCCGCCCAGCTGCGGGATGAAGAAGGTATTCATCGTCGAGTTGGAGGTGATGTCGAAGGCCAGCTGTTGCCCGGCCGGGAAGTTGAGCTGGTTGACCGTGGCGATGCCCAGGTCCGGGTAGACGAACACCCACTTCCAGTCGGTGGCGATCACTTCCACATGCAGCGGCTCGCCGGGAATATCCAGCGGCTTGTAAGGGTCAAGCTCGTGGGTGGATTTCCACACGATCACGGCCAGCACGGCGACGATGATCAGGGGCACGCCCCAGACCACGATTTCCACCTTGGTGGAGTGCGCCCAATCGGGCATGTACCTGGCCTTGGTATTGCCGGAGCGGTAGCGCCAGGCAAAGACGAAGGTCAGCACGATGGCCGGTATCACCACGATCAGCATCAAGGCGATGCAGATCAGGATCAGGTCGCGCTGGGCAATGCCCACGTCGCCCTTGGAGTCCAGTAGTACCCAGTTGCAGCCAGACAGGCCCACGCATGCCAAAGCGGCCAGCGCTGGGCGGATGCGTTTCCAGCAGATATTCATTGAAGGTCGACCCTGTTGAAGGAGCTCTTGAGCGGGGACCGCCGATGCCCGGCGCATAGGCCGGGAGCGGCTACACTGTCCGTACGGCGGTGCCTACAAAAGGATTACCGATCCAGTCAAGTCCATACAAGATACATCATTGTATGGGTTGGTGCACGTACAAAGCAGGGAAGGTTCACCCGATGCAGCAGCCAGCCGCAGGCCGACGCCTGAAAAAGCCCAACCGGACCTGGGTCCGTCCCTTTGCCGAGGGCAGCGGTCCGCTCTACCTGCAGATTGCCCAGCAGGTACGCGATGCCGTGGACGATGGCGTGCTGCAGCCCGGCGACCGCCTGCCGCCGCAACGCGACCTGGCCCAGCTGATGGGCGTGGACCTGACCACGGTCACTCGTGCGTACGCCGAGCTGCGCCAGTCCGATCTGCTCGATGCGCAGGGCGCTGGCGGCACCTTCATCGCCATGTCGGCCGGCAACAGCGCCACCTCGGTGGACCTGAGCATGAACATCCCGCCGCTGCTGGGCAGCAGCCCGTTCGCGCAGAGCATGGAGCGCGGCTTCCAGCAGCTCAGCCAGCAGCTGGGGCAGGGTGAGTTGATGAGTTACCACGTCGGCGCCGGCTCCCGCGATGACCGTGCCGCCGCCGTGCAGTGGCTGGCGCCGATCCTGGGCAACGTCTCCGCCGAGCGGGTGGTGATCTGCCCCGGCGCGCAGGCCGCGCTATGCGCCATCGTGCTGGCCAAGACCCAGCCGGGTGACCTGATCGCCGCCGAACAGCTCACCTATCCGGGCCTGCTGGCCGCCGCCCGCGTACTGCAGCGGGGCATCGTCCCCATCGCCATGGACGCCGAAGGCATGCTGCCTGACGCCTTGGAAGCAGCCTGCCAGCAGCGCAAGCCGGCCCTGATCTACCTGATCCCGACCATCCAGAACCCGACCGCCGCGACCATGTCGCAGGCCCGCCGTGCCGCCATCCTGGCGATTGCCCGCCGCCATGGCGTGGCGGTGGTGGAGGACGATCCATATTGGCTGCTGGCCGCCGATGCAGCGCCGCCGCTGGCGGTGGATAGCCACCCGGACGCGCCGGTCTACTACGTTTCCACCCTGTCCAAGTGCCTGGCGCCGGGCCTGCGCACCGCCTATCTGGTGGTGCCGCCGGGCGAGCCGATGGAGCCGCTGCTGGACGCCTTGCGCTCGATCGCGCTGATGCCGACCCAGTCGATGGTGGCGGTGGCCTCGCATTGGATCCGCAGCGGCCAGGCTGATGAGATGGTGCGCCGCTTCCAGCAGGAGCTGCGCCAGCGCCAGCAGATCGCCGCGCGCATCCTGCCCAAGCCCTATCAGGCGCACCCGTCCGGCCTGCATGTGTGGCTGCCGCTGCCGCCGCGGCTGGACCAGTACCGGCTGATCCAGGCTGCGCAGGCGCAGGGCCTGGGCATCGCCAGCTCGGAGGCCTTCAGCATCGAGGAGCAGGCTGGCAATGCCATCCGCCTGTCCCTGGGCGGGGCGGTGGACCAGCACAGCCTGGCGGCGGCTTTGACCAGGCTGACCGAGGTCATCTCGGCTGCACCTGAGACGCGGACGCAGGCGATCGTTTAACCGCGCTCCAGTCATATACATACAAAAGTGATACATTGCATATCTTGTATGGATATGCGGGTAGCTGCTGTGCGTCGGGACAAGCTGAAGTTTCATCTGGTGATGCTGGGCTGCGCCGGTTTCGTGGTGCTGGCGCTGGCGTCGCTGGTCTATGTCTGCTCGCGGCCGCAGACCGCCGATGTGCAGGCCAGTGAGCGCGCGGCCATCGAGCAGTGCCTGCAGCGCAGCCGCGCGCCGGAGCGCACCGAGATCTACCGCCGCGCCCAGGCCGACTCCTGCGCTGAGATGCTTGAGCAGTACGAGCACAAGTTCGGCGCGGACGCCGCCTCGTGAGCCCGCCCAACGGCGCATCGCCGCGTCGGCGCGGGATGCGGCTGTGGATAGCGGCGGGCTGTGTGCTGATGGCCGGTATTGCGATAGCGCTATGGCAGTACTTCGGCCTCAGTGCGCAGGCCACGTTCGCCGAGCAGGCCATCGTCTTCGACGACACCCAACTCAAGCTGCCGCCAGAACTGGCTGGCGCGAATGGGCGCATCCGCGTCGTGCATTTCTGGGACCCGGCCTGCAAGGTCTGCAACCGCGAAACCGGCGCGCATCTGAGTTATCTGATCAGCATGTACCGCCGCGCCAACATCGATTTCTACGCGGTACGCCGCCCGGGCACGACAGGTGAGTTGCCCGAGTATCTGCGTGGTCGTCTGACGGAACTGCCGACGATTGAAGGCGCCGAACATATTCCGGCCAGCCCTGCGGTTGCGATCTGGGACAGGGCAGGGCATCTGGCCTACGCCGGTCCGTACAGCATTGGCATGGTCTGCAATTCGGCCAACAGTTTTGTCGAGCCGATTCTCGACAAGCTGGTTGATGGACAGACCGTGCGCCCACGCGGATTGCTGGCGGTGGGCTGTTACTGCCCTTGGCAAAGCAAGTCTTGATCTACTGCTGATGAATCTGCACGCATGCCAGCGTGCGTGGACGTTCTGTCCGCGCACAAAAAACAGCGGGCACCCGCTCCAACCGACCGATGGTTGTGAGCAGGCACCCGCCGCTGATGCAAACAATACGTGGCTACATCGTCCATACATGGTGCGACAGGATGTCGCAGTATCTGCCCGTAAATGTGGGGTTTGGCGATGAACTGGATGGACAGCGCGCTGCGCAGCAGCGGCCCGATCTACCTGCGCATCGTCAACAGCATCGAGCGCAGCATGAACACCGGCGAGCTGGTGCCCGGTCATCGTCTGCCATCGCAGCGCGCATTGGCCAAACAGCTCGGCATCGACCTGACCACGGTGACGCGCGCCTTCGATGAAGCACGCCGACGTGGCCTGATCGAAGCGCGCGGACCGCAAGGCAGTTTCATCGCACCGCCGAAAGCAGCCTTCGGCCAACCGGTGGACCTGAGCATGAACGTGCCGCCGGTACCGGATGCGTTGGCCTTGAACGATGCCTTGCGACGTGGCGCAGCCGCCGTACTTGCACGCAGCAATGCGCCCAACCTGATGACGTATCACCTGGCTGGCGGCAGCCCGACTGACAGACATGCAGCGATAAGTTGGCTACAGCCGATGCTGGGCGATATTGCCGATACGGCGTTGGTGGTGGCGGAGGGCGCGCAGTCGGCGCTGGCCTCGATCCTGATAAGCCAGACCCAGGAAGGCGAGGTGATTCTCTGCGATCACCTGGTGTATCCGGGTCTGCTGCAGGCGGCACGATCCTTGGGACGACGCTTGCTGCCGGTCGATGGCGATGCGGAGGGGATGTGCCCGGACGCGCTTGAGCGTGCGTCGCGGCAGAGCGGGGCGCGCGTGGTTTACCTCAATCCCACCTGCAACAACCCGACGGCGTTGACGATTCCCTCGCAGCGACGTGTTGAGCTGGCACGTGTGCTGCAGCGGCTGGATCTGCTGGCGATCGAGGACGATCCGTATTGGCATCACGCTGTGGAAAAGCCAACGCCGATTGCGGCGCTGGCACCGGCGCATGTGTACTACGTATCAACCTTGTCGAAGGCGATCAGCCCGGGTTTGCGCACTGCGTTCGTTCGCTGTCCATCGGAGCAGCATGCAGAAGCACTGGCAATTGCTTTGCGCTCGATTTGCCTGATGGGGCATCCACTGGTGATGGCGCTGGTAAGCCAGCTGCTGTTGGATGGTTCTGCGAACGCATTGTTGAATCAGGTGTTGGATGAAGCACACGAACGCACCGCGCTGGCCGCTCATCTGCTGGTTCCTTCGTTGAAGGTGCAGGCGTCAGGACTGCATGCCTGGTGCAGCGTACCGGAGCCGTGGACCGATGCAGGGTTTGTGCGCGCGGCCCAGCTGCAGGGTTTGGCGATCTCGCCGTCATCGGCATTCAGGCCGGACGGCGCACAGCGCAGCCGCGGTTTCCGCTTGTCACTGGGGCAGGCAGGCAACCGACGCCAACTGCAGAGCGCCCTGCGCCGCATCAACCAACTGGTCGACACCCCCGGCACATTTGCAGGAGCGGCGTGAACCCGTAGTGCCGAGCCATGCTCGGCAGGGGTCTTGCAAGCAATGCCGCAATGTAGTGCCGAGCCACGCTCGGCAGAGGCATTGCGAGCCATGTGTCAGGAACGGCGTACGCCGCGAAGCTGGCGTTGCATTCACCGCAGATCAACCGCGAACAGCACCCCTCCCCGAACCTCCCCTTGCCTGCGGCAAAGGGAGGGGGTGTAGTGCCGAGCCATGCTCGGCAGGGGCTTTGCACGCAGCGCCGCAGCACTGATGCGCGCTTCAGCTCTGCTTGAACAGCTGGCGCTTGCCGGTCAGCGGCTTGTCGTTCGGGGTGAGCTTGGCGACGCCGGGAATCAGGAAGTCCACCGGGCTATGGCCGAAACGGATCTTGGAGGCCAGCCAGAGCGGCATCTTGCCGCGGCCGGTCCAGGTGTTCCACGGGCTTTCGGGGTCGCGGTACTTCGGCGCTACCTTGGGCCCCTTGCGGCGGCGGGGCTTGGCCTTTGCCGCAGAGGTGACCCCTTCGCCGAAGAGTTCCTCGATGGTGTAGCCAGACTTTTGTGCCAGTGCGGTCAGCTGGCGCCGGACCTTGTCCACAGGTTGCCGGCTATTGAGTGCTTTCTGCCTTTCCTTGGCGTCACGGATGAGGGTGGTCAGCTCGCGGAGCGAGAGAGGATTAAGGTCGATACTCATGGCCCTAGGGTTGTTTCTGAGGGCTGGGGTGTCAAGCGGAACAGTCAGGGGGGCCCCGGTCCGGAATCGGGTTTCGGAACGGATGCCACGCGATCCCCGCCTTTTGCCGCCGGTTCTGCTTTCAATCGGGCAGTTTCAAGGCGTAGGCGCCAAAGGTATTGCCGATGAAGCCGCCTGCCGTGTCGGCGCTGAGCAGGCTGGCATCCAGGTCGCCGCCGATGCGCTGCCATTGACCCGGGCGGGGCGCAAACCAGGCCTGCGCCTTGGCGCCGTCCAGTACCAGGCGCAGGCCGACGGTGTTGGTGTCGGCAGCCAGCGGCACCGCCGCCAGCAGGCGACCGGTTGCCGGATCCTGGTCGCCGGCGCGCAGGTACAGGGCGAGCGCGCGCTTGCCTTCCCGTGCCTGCACGCCCAGTACATAGTGGTAGCGCTCGTTCTGTAGGAGCACCAGCCCGGCCAGTTCGTTGTTTGCCACGCTGGCGGCGTCCATGTGCAGTTCCAGGGTGGCGGCGTGGTGCTGCAGGCGATGCGCCAGGTAGTGCGCCTGACCACCGCTTTCCAAGGTTCCCAGGGCGGTATCGCCTGCCTGCAGTTGCAGGCCCTTGGCGCCGGTGCTGAACCACGCCGACTGCGGCGGGTGCAGGGTCAGCCATTGCGGGGGCAGGGTGGTGGCGGTGAAATCCTGTGTCCAGCTGAAGGCAGCACTGTCGCGCGCCAGGGCCGGCATGCCGGCGAGGACGGGGCGGGGCAGCTGCGTGGGCAGTCTGGCGCCGCGTGGCAGTACCTGCGGCCAGCCGTCGTGCCACTGCACCGGCAGCAGGAAGGTTTCGCGGCCGAGGTTGTACTGGTTGCCGCGATAAGGGCGGGTGGCCAGAAACACCGTCCACCAACTGCCATCGACCAGCTGCACGAACTGGGCGTGGCCGGCCGATGTCACCGGCTGCGGGCGGTTGGGGTCGAGATCGCGTTGGGTCAGCACCGGGTTGGCGGGGCCGGGCTGGTAGGGGCCGGCCAGCTGGCGGCTGCGCCAGATCATCTGCGCGTGCTGCTCACCGGTGCCGCCTTCGGCGGCGGTCAGGTAATACCAGCCGTCATGCTTGAAGATGTGCGGGCCCTCGATGTGCTCGGGCCTGCTGGCCGGGTCGGCGCCGCCATCCACCAGCAGGCGGCGTGCGCCGATGGCCTTGCCGCTGGCCAGATCAATCTGCTGCAGCCAGATCGCGCGGTGGCCGTCGTAGCGGAGCTCGCCATCGGGGACGTCGTTGTGCACCACCCAGGTGCTGCCGTCCTCGTCGAATACCAGCGACGGGTCGATGCCGCGCACCTGCAGCCATACCGGGTCGGACCAGGGGCCGGCGGGATCCTTGGCGTGGACCAGGAAGTTGCCACCGTCGCAGTAGAAGCAGGTGTTGACGATGTAGAAGGTATCGCCGTGGTGGCTGATGGAGGCGGCGAACAGGCCGCGGGTCAGCTCGTCCTTGCCGTAGTTGATCTGGCCCGGGCGGTCGATGGCGTTGCCGATCTGGGTCCAGTTGACCAGGTCACGGCTGTGGTGGATCGGCAGGCCCGGGAAATAGCCGAACGTGGAATTGACCAGGTAGAAGTCGTCGCCCACCCGCACCAGCGACGGGTCGGGGTAGAAGCCGGGAACGATGGGGTTGCGGAAGTTGCCCGGCTGCAACGGTGGCTGTGCGTCGTCGCCGTGGTAGCTGATCGCATGGATCAATACGTCGGCCGTGGCCGGTGCAGAAAACGCGGATGCCAGGCAAAGCAGGAGCAGCAGGGGCCAGGGTCTGGGTGAACGCATGCAGTGCTCCTTGTTCTTGCGGGCAGGTGGATGCGGGGTCGCCGGCTTTCGGCGCGGGCCCGCTTGCACAGTGGGAAGGCTATGCGCGGTGCTGCCACAGCGCGTGCATGCCGCGCGCGGCCAGGTCCTCGGGGTGGCGTTGCACGCCCACGCCCCAGGCGGTCAGCGCCTGCGCATACAAGGCCAGCAGGCGGTCGTTGCCGATCAGATGCACCTGCGACAGGCGCGGGGTGTGATCAAGGATGCCGCTGGCCAGGATTTCGTGGCCGATCAACAGGCCGGACAGGTACGAGGACAGCGCGCTGCCTTCCATCTGGTTGAACAGCCCCAGCGTGCGGACACCAAACAGATGGTGCAGCAGACCGCCCGCTTGGCGGCTGCGTTTGAGACCGGTCTCGAAGGCCCAGGCGTCGAAGCGGCTGTCATCGGCAGGCATCAACTTGCCGAGCAGACTGTGGTTGCGCAGCAGGGCATACAGCTCGCCGGTCATCGCCGTGCTCAGGCGCTGGATGCGGCCGTTGGCAATGGCCACCCACTTGCTGTGCGTGCCCGGCAGGCACACCACATGGTTGCCGCGCGGCAGCACCGCCAGCAGGGCGGCGAGCTGTGTTTCCTCACCGCGCATCACATCGGGCACGGCGTCGTTGCCGGTGTCGCTGATGCCCGGCACGATCCACAGCGTGCGCTCGGCCAGCGTGGGGGCCTGCAGGGGCACCAGTGCGCCGGCAAGTTCATCGATGCCGGTGGGGCAGGGCAGGTAGGGCACTTCGCGCCAGCCGCTGCGGCTGCCCACCATGCCGGACAGCAGGATCAGCGCATCGTCCCAGCCTGCGATCTCCTGCGCCAATACTGCTTCGAACTGGCCGGCGCTGGCCTGCAGGCCCTGCTCGCTGCGGCGCCGCTCATAGACATGACCTTCGGCATCCAGTCGATACAGGCGCAGGCTGCTGGTGCCCCAGTCGACGGCGATCATGGCAGTTGCACCCGGTCAACCCGCGCGCTCACGCCGTGCAAGGGCAGTTTGAAAACAGCGCCGGCAAGGGGCTGCTGCGCCAGCGCGGCGTCGTCCAGGCCGATGCGGGCGCTGGTGATGTACAACGCGTCGCGGCCCAGCACGCAGCACGAGGCATGGCTTGCAGGCAGCAGCACCTGCGCCACGACGTCGCCGTTGTCGGTGTAACGCATGACCCGGCCGGCGCCCCAGTGCGCATTCCAAAGGTGGCCATCGTCATCGACTACGGCACCGTCGGGTTCGATGCCCGGTTCGGCCAACGTCGCAAATACCTCCACCTGCCCGGTGTGGGCATTGGCGGCGCTGTAGGGGGCGCTCAACAGGCGGCCATCGGGCGAATCACAGAAGTAGATGCGCTCGCCCTGCGGACTGAAACAGATGGCATTGGGAATGGCGGCCAAGGGCAGCGGCAGCGGACGCAGGCCGTGGGCTGTGCTCCACTGGTAATAGCGGCCGGCGCGGCGGCCGTCGGCATACTCGCTCTTGGTGCCGAACACGAAGTTGCCATGGCGATCGACGCGGCCGTCGTTGATGCGGGTGTGCGCGTCGTCGGTTTCCACCGGGCACAGCAGCTGCAGCGGCAGTTCATCCTGCTGCAGCGCGGCCTCTGGGTCGGTGGCATACAGGCCCTTGGCCAGGCCCAACAGCAGACGACCGTCGGTGGCCAGGGCAAGACAGCCCAGCGCCGCCGGCAGCTGCCAATACTGACTGCGGTTGCTGTCCAGGTCGTGGCGCCACAGGTGGCCGGCAAGGATGTCCGTCCAGTACAGCACGTTGCGGCGATCACACCACAGGATGCCTTCACCCAGGCTGCAGCGGCTGTCCACCAGCAACTGCGCGGTGCTTGTCGTTACGTCCACTTCCAGTTCCACGTCCACGTTGGCCGCACTCACCATTCGGCAACGCTGCCGTCGCTGTGGCGCCACAGCGGGTTACGCCAGCGCGGCGGTTGCTTGCTGGCTTCGACCAGACGCGCCTCGTCGATTTCCACGCCCAGCCCGGGTTTGGGCAGGGCGGCGATGCAACCCTGTGCATCGCAGGCGAAATCGTCCTTGTTGATCACGTAATCCAGCAGGTCGGCACCCTCGTTGTAATGGATGCCGATGCTCTGCTCCTGCAGCACCGCGTTGTGGGCGACAAAGTCCACCTGCAGGCAGGCGGCCAGCGCCACCGGGCCCAGCGGGCAGTGCGGGGCCAGCGCCACATCGTGGGCTTCGGCCATGGCGGCGATCTTGTGGCACTCGCTGATGCCGCCGGCATGGGACAGGTCCGGCTGCAGGATGGACAGGCCGCCGGCGGCCAGCACCGGCTTGAACTCGGTACGCGAATACATGCGCTCGCCCGCGGCCAGCGGAATACTGCTGATTTCCGACAGCGGGCGGTAATGCTCCCACTGCTCCGGCAGCACCGGTTCCTCGACGAACAAGGGGCGGTAGGGCGCCAGCTCCTTCAGCAGCACGCGCGCCATCGGTGCGCTGACCCGGCCGTGGAAATCGATGCCGAAGTCGACCGTGTTGCCCAGCGCTTCGCGGATGGTGGCGACCTTTTCGATGGCCGCATCGACGGCGCGTGGGCTGTCGATCAGCTTCAGCTCTTCGGTGCCGTTGAACTTGAAGGTGTCATAGCCCAGTGATTTGTAGTGACGCATCTGCGCGACGATGTCGGCAGGACGGTCGCCGCCTACCCAGCGGTAGGTCTTCATGCGGTCACGCACCAGGCCGCCGAGCAACTGGTAGACCGGCACGCCCAGGGCCTTGCCCTTGATGTCCCACAAGGCCTGGTCGATGCCGGCGATGGCGCTCATCAGGATCGCACCGCCACGGTAGAAACCACCGCGGTACAGCACCTGCCACAGGTCGTTGATGCGGGCCGGGTCCTTGCCGACCAGGTAGTCGCCCAGCTCATGCACGGCCGCTTCCACGGTGGCGGCGCGGCCTTCGATCACCGGTTCGCCCCAGCCGCTGATGCCCTCGTCGGTCTCGATCTTGAGGAACAACCAGCGCGGCGCGGCCTGGTAGGTGGTCAGACGCACGATCTTCATGCCGAGTAGTCCAGATAGGCCTGGCGGAAAGCACGCGCGTGCTCGCGCGTGGTCTGCACCGTCTGGCCGGGTTGATAAAGGTCACCGCCGGTGCCCGCACCCTGACAACCAGCGGAAAGATAGCTGGCCAGGGTGTTGGGGGAGACGCCACCGACGGCGAAAAGGGGAACGGGCGGCAGCACGCTGCGCAGGGCGCGCACCAGGGCCGGGCCGTGGATGGAGGCGGGGAACAGCTTGAGCAGCTGCGCACCGGCGCGCAGCGCCTGGAATGCTTCACTGGCGGTGGCGAAACCGGCTGCCACCAGCAGCCCTTCGGCGACTGCACGCTGGATCAGCTGCGGGTCGGTATTGGGGGTGACCATCAAGCGCCCACCGCTGCGCAGCAGCGCATCGATATGCGCCGGCTGCACCACCGTGCCGGCGCCGATGCAGGCGTGTTGGCCGTGGCGACGCACGCTGCGTTGCACACTCTGCTCCCAGTCCGGCGAGTTGGTCGGGATCTCGATGGCATCGAAACCTTCCTCGACCAGCGCATCGACGTGCGCGTCCACCTCGGCGGGGGTGATGCCGCGCAGGATGGCAATCAAGGGCAACTGGAAGGGCAGGGCGGTCATGTCAGTCGTGGTACACCTGTGAGCGGCCGCCATCGATCAGGATGTCGGTGGCGTTGATGAAGCGCGCTTCGTCGCTGGCCAGGAACAGGGCGGTATAGGCCACTTCTTCCGGCGTGCCGATGCGGCGGGGAGGGAGCAGGGCAGTCTGGCGCTCGCGGGCGCCGGGCTCGCGCTCGAACCAGGCCTCGATGCGTGGCACCAGGATCAGCCCGGGCGAGATCGAGTTCACGCGGATGCCGTGCGCGGCGTATTCAATGCCCAGCGAGCGGGTCATGCCGATCAAGGCATGCTTGGCCACCGGGTAAGGGAACGCGCCGGGGATGATCTTGTGCCCGTGCACCGAAGCGATGTTGACGATGGCGCCGGCCTGCTGCGCCACCATGCCCGGCAGCACCGCGCGGCACAGCCGCCAGGCGCCGTCCAGGTTCAGCGCGAAGCAGCGCTGCCACTGTTCGTCCTGCAGCTGCAGGGGATCGGAAAACACATCGGCACCGGCATTGTTCACCAGCACGTCGATGCGGCCGTGGCGGGCCAGGATGCCGTCGATGGCCGCCTGCATCGCCGGGCCGTCGGTGATGTCGCCCTGCAGCAGTTCGACGCCGTCGATGCTGGCCGGGTGCAGGTCGATGCCCACCACCTGCGCCCCTTCGCGGACAAACAGCCGGGCAATGGCGGCGCCTATGCCGCTGGCGGCACCGGTGACCACGGCCAGCTTGCCGGCCAGGCGCGCGCTCATCGGCGGCCTCCGGCCAGTGTGGTATTGCCGCGCGTGTCCCGGCCTGCGCGGTTGGCGCCGGCTGGCAATGCTGCCCTCATCCCGTTCTCCCGTTGGCGTTCTGTCGTTGCCGGCCCTGCAGCCGGGGGGGCGACAGGGGCGGTGACGGAAGCGTGGCATAGCCTTGCGTGAGAACCTATGTGCGACAAATGAAATTTTTGTCGTAATGTATTCGCTGGGCGAATAGCTACTCAGCCGAGGGGATCGGTACGCATGGTTCAACCCACCACCGGCTGGTTCAATGCCACCCGTTTGAAGACCCGCCACCTGTTGCTGCTGCTGCATCTGTACGAGCAGCGCTCGGTGCTGCGCGCGGCCGAGGCCGCCAACATGACCCAGCCGGCCGCGTCCAAGCTGCTGGCGGAAATGGAAGACCTGCTGGGCGTGCCCTTGTTCGAGCGGCATGCACGCGGGGTGGAGCCGACCTGGTACGGGCAGGTCCTGATCCGCCGTGCGCGTTCGGCGCTGTCGGAGATCGGCCGCGCCCAGGACGAGATCGCCGCGCTGCGCAGCGGCCGTACCGGCCAGGCGGCGATCGGCACCGTGGTCAACCCCGGCACCAACCTGGTGCCGCAGGCGGTGGCCGCGCTCAAGCGCGACTTCCCCGACATCCTGATCAGGATCGAGATGGACTACAGCCGCCCGCTGGTGGCCAAGCTGCTCGATGGCCAGCTGGATATCGTGGTCGGCCGTATCATGGGCGCCGAGGGCAGCAGCGAGCTGGAGTTCGAGCCGCTGGCCGACGAGCCGCATTCGGTGATCGTGCGCGCCGGGCACCCGCTGGCCGGGCGCAGCCGGGTCAGCTACGGCGATCTGGTCGAGCACGGCTGGATCATGCCGCCGGACGGCAGCGTACTGCGCTCGCGGCTGGACGCGGTGTTCCTGGAGCATGGCCTGGTGCCGCCGCAGAACATCGTCGAGACCACCTCGCTGCCGGTCACCATCCACCTGCTGCGCCACAGCGACCTGCTGACCGCCTTGCCGGCCGAGTCGGTGGCGCCTTACCTGCAGACCGGGCAGATGCTGGTGTTGCCGATCGCGCTGGACGTGCGCATGGAGTTCTTCGGCATCATCCGCCGCCGTGACCAACTGCTGTCCCCCGGTGCCGAGCGCGTGCTCGAGGCCCTGCGGCAGACCGCGCGGAGGTTGTACCCGCCGGCCGGCTGAAGCGGGGTATTCGCTTCCGATATAGATCCTGCGCATTTTTTCATTGGTCGGGAATGAGTACCCCCGCCTATGCTCGCCGCCGTGGCTGTGATTGGTCACCGGTATCAGGGCCATGGCCCGCGTGCGCCAGGGGGGGCATGCGGCTCCATCGGCAAAGGATGTGGAGTGCGGTAAGTCGAGCGCCCGGTTGTGGCTGGGTGCTTTGGTACGCGGTTTTCAACCTGCTTCACCTGGTGCCAAAGGCGCAATGACGTCGGTGCTGGGAACAACTCAATCGTCGCCATGTGTCCTGGGAGGGAACACTCATGTCAACGTTCCAGCGCCGCCTTTCGGTGGCCAATAGCGCGCGTCGTCGCGCTGGTACTGGTCTGCAACCCACTGTCCTTGCGCTGAGCGTGGCGCTGCTGCTGTCTGCAGCAGCCCAGGCGCAGGAAGCGGCATCCGACAAAACCACCGAGTTGGACAAGATCGTCGTCACCGGCACCCGTGGCAGCTTGACCAAGGCCCAGGTGATCAAGGAAACCAGCGACCAGATCGTCGACTCCATCGTCGCCGAGGACATCGGCAAGCTGCCTGACAACAACGTTGCCGAAGCATTGCAGCGCATCACCGGCGTACAGATCACCCGCAACAAGGGTGAGGGCAGCGACATCATGGTGCGCGGCCTTACCCAGGTGCGCAGCGAACTCAATGGCCGTGACATCTTCACCGCCAACAGTGGCCGTGCACTGAGTTGGGAGGACGTGCCGTCCGAACTGCTGGGCGGTGTGGATGTGTACAAGAATCCCAGTGCCGAGCTGATCGAGGGCGGGCTCGGTGGCCTGGTCAACCTGCGCACGCGCATGCCGTTCGACCAGGATGGCATGAAGCTGTCCGGCAGCTTCACCGTCAACAAGTGGGACTTGCGCGACTCGGTGCAGCCTTCGGCCTCGTTCCTGTTCTCCAACCGCTGGAACACCAATGCCGGCGAGTTCGGCGTGCTGTTCAACATCGCTCACCAGGAAGGCCAGTACCGCGAAGACCGCATCAACCTGGGCAGCTACCTGTCCTACGATGACGTGCCCGGTTACGAAGGCAAGGACGTCATCATCCCCAGCGAAGTAGGCATGTACAGCCACTTCGGTGACCGCGAGCGCGACGGCCAGTACATCGCCCTGCAGTGGAAGCCCAACGACGATATCGAGCTGTACGCCACCGGCCTGCGTTCGGACTACAAGTTCCGCAACCGCGAGTACAGCGTGCGCGTGGGCAACCTCAACAACAATACCGATGACCTGGTGAACGGGTCCAACAAGGGCTGGGGTTTCGTTTCACCGAGCATTCCCGGCTATGAGAATTTCAACGACCCGTTTGGCTTCGATGGCAACGGCGAGTTCCAGTACGGTACTTTCAACAATGCGCTGGTGACCACCACCTCGCGAATGGACTGGCGTAATTCGGTCACCACCGATCTGGCGCTGGGCGGCAAGTGGCAGGTCAACGACAACCTGCATCTGTCGACCGACTTCCAATACATCGATGCCACCACCGAAAGCGTCAACTACTGGGTGGACCTGCTGGCCGGCCAGGTGGATCCGGATGACTGGCGTGGCTGGGCCAATCTGTACGGCGTGCCGCCGGTGAAGGTGGACATGACCGGCAAGTATCCGTCGGTCACCGTGCTGGACCGTGTCACCGGCCAGCCGATCAATGGCTACATGAGCGACATCAGCAACTATGGCGGCTGGTACTCGCACCTGGACAAGCGCGACAACAACGACGCCGACCAGTTCTCCTGGCGCGCCGACCTGCGCTGGGACTTCCTGGACAGCGACCTGCTCAACGACCTGCGCATGGGCGTGCGTTACACCGACCGCAGCGCCATCACCCGCAGCTCCGGATGGAACTGGCAGAAGATCGCGCCGGCCGGTACCGACAATGCCTGGGGCAGCTTCTCGGCGGCGCCGTTCTCGGATTACCCGAACGCCTGCTACCGCCTGTTCCCGTTCAGCGATCACTTCCGTGGCGACAGCGGCCTGCCGACCGGTTACGTGGCCTGCGACCAGATGGTTGCCGACTACGAGAACACCGTGCGCATGTTCGGCCACGACCCGATCGCGTACAACCCGACCACCGACATCCGCAACTACACCGAGAACACCTACGCGGCGTATGCGATGTTGCGCCTGGGCCAGGACGATGCGCGCTTCCCGTGGGATGCCAATGTTGGCGTGCGCGTGGTACGCACCGAGACCACGGTCAAGGGCTACGAACTGGAGCAGAACTCGCCGTCCAATGACGTGCAGCAGGTGAGCGTCAAGAACTCCTACACCGACGTCCTGCCGAGCCTGAACTTCCGCATGTTCCTGACTGGCAGCCTGCAGTGGCGCGTAGCCGCATCGCGTGCCATGTCGCGTCCGGATTTCGACCTGCTCGATCCCTACGTCTACCTCAACGACACCTTCTTCGACTTCAATACCGGCGGCGTGTCCTATGCCAGCCGCGGCAATCCGTACCTGAAGCCGATGTACTCCAACCAGTTCGATACCTCGCTGGAATGGTATTTCGGCCAGGGTTCGATGCTGTACGGCACCGCGTTCTACAAGAAGGTGAAGGGCTTCTATTACTACGACACCATCGCGGCCAACTATTACGACGGCAACTTCACGGTGCCGATCGGCGGTGGCGAAACGCGGCCGTGTGTTGCGGAAGAGTGCGTGCGTGAGTTCCAGCTGCAAACCCGTTCAAACGGCAAGGACGGCAAGATCAAGGGTCTGGAAGTGGGCTATCGCCAGTTCTTCACCTTCCTGCCGGGCTGGCTCGATGGCCTGGGCTTCGAGGCCAACTACACCTACGTGGACAGCAAGGCACCGGCGCCCGATGCCGCCGGTACCGACGGCGTGGAGATCTCCTTCCTGCCGTTGGAAGGCCTGTCCAAGAACAGCTACAACGTCGTGTTGATGTATGAAAAGGCACGGGTTTCGTTCCGTGCCGCCTACAACTGGCGTGATACCTGGCTGGTTACCACGCGTCCGCCCAATGCCGGTCACGTGCCGCAGTACCACGACGCCACCGGTCAGCTGGATGCCTCGCTGCGCATCAACCTCAACGAGATCTGGTCGTTGAGCCTGGACGGCACCAACCTGCTGGACGAGGTGCGCTCGGACTACTACGGCAGCACCAGCCGCCCCAATGGCTGGTACATCAACGATCGCCGTTACGGCATGAGCATCCGGGCCAACCTGGATCTGTAAACGCGGCGTGTGGCGATGGAGGTGCGGTATGACAGGTATCAGGCGCTTCAACACCGGTGGCACGCAGCGGCAGGCGGCCACCCGCGGCGCGGGATACCTGCGGCGATGGTTGGCGGCAGTAGCGGTGCTGCTGCCAACCCTGGTCTGGGTACCGGCTACGAAGGCCGGTACGCAGGCCGAATACACTTGGCATAACGTAGCTATCGGCGGTGGTGGCTTCGTCACCGGCTTGCTGTACCACCCCCAGCAGAAAGACCTGTTGTACGCGCGCACCGACATTGGTGGCGCGTACCGCTGGGAGCCGGCGCAGCAGCGCTGGCAACCGTTGCTGGATTGGATGGATGCCAGCGACCAGGGGCGCTTTGGCGTCGAAAGCATGGCCGTTGATCCGGCCGATCCCGATCGCCTGTACATGGCGGTGGGTACCTATCTGCATGCGCGTGGCAGCAATGGCGTGATCCTGCGCTCGAGCGACCGCGGGCAGAGTTTCCAGCGCACCGAATTGCCGTTCAAGATGGGCGGCAACGAGCTGGGCCGTGCCAACGGCGAACGCCTGGCGGTGGACCCGAACAACGGTCAGGTACTGCTGTTCGGCACCCGTGCCAACGGCGTCTGGCGCAGCGGCGACGGCGGCATCAGCTGGAGCGAGTTGAAGTCGTTCCCGGCAATCGCCAAATCCTCGGCGGCCACGGCACCGAGCTGGAACGGTGCGCAGGCCATTGGCGTGGCCTTCATCAATTTCGAACCGGGCAGCAAGGGCGGCGACGGTACGTCGCGCACGGTATACGCCGGTGTCTCGACCCAGCAGACCGCGCTGTACCGCTCCGACGATGCTGGCAACAGCTGGCAGCCGGTGCCGGGCCAGCCGACCGGGCTGCGCCCCAACCACATGGTGCGTGACAGCCTGGGCCGCTGGTTGCTGAGCTATGGCGACCAGCCCGGCCCCAACACCATGAACAACGGCGCACTGTGGCGCTTTGATCCGCGCGATGGTGCGTGGACGGACATTACCCCGGCACCGCAGTCCAGCGACCTGCAGGGCGATGGTTTTGGCTGGGGCGCGGTGGCGGTGGACCCGCAGGACCCGCAGCGCATTGTCGCCAGCACCTTCAACCGCTTTGCACCGCACGATGACATCTTCCGCAGCGTCGATGGCGGCCGCAGCTGGACCGCCTTGTCCACACGTGCCGACTTCGATCATTCGTATGCGCCGTGGACCGCAGAGGCGCGGCCGCATTGGATCGGCGTGCTGGCTATTGACCCGCACGATGCCGGCCACCTGCAGTTCGTTACCGGTTACGGCATCTGGGATACGCGCGACCTGCGCAGCTTCGACGAAGGCAAGCGCCTGACCTGGCGTTTTCCGCTGGCCGGCTTCGAGGAGACCGTTCCGCTGGCGTTGGTGAGCCCACCGCAGGGCGCCCACCTGGTCAGCGGCCTGGGCGACATCGACGGCTTCGTGCACGACGATCTGGACACACCGCAGCAGCGGTTTGGCGGCGTGCGCTTTTCCAATACGGAAAGCCTGGCCTATGCCGGGCAGGCACCGCAGCTGATGGTGCGTACCGGCTATTTCCACGACCGCCCTGAAGGCGCGGTACGCGCCGCCTGGTCGAAGGATGGCGGGCGTACTTGGACGGCATTCGCACATGAGCCGCCGGACGGTGAGGGTGCTGGCCGCATCACCCTGGCCGCCGATGGCAAGCGGGTTATCTGGCAGACCCGCAATGGCGGCCATTGGCTCAGTGCCGACTTCGGCGGCCGCTGGCAGGCGGTGAAGGGCCTGCCGAAGAATGCGGTGGTGGAAGCCGACAAGCGCGAAGCCGCCGTGTACTACGGGTTTGATCCGGTCAGTGGCGCGCTGTACGTCAGTGGCGATGGCGGCGTCGAGTTCCGCCAGGCCGAGGCAGGTATCGGCGCGGTGGGTGACTGGTATCGCGCCGAGATCCGCCCCAATCCCTGGCAGGCCGGCGAGGCCTGGGTTGCCGCCGGTTGGCGTGGGCTGTTGCACTGGTCGCCGGGCAAGCTGCGCCGTGTGGAAGGCCTGGACAACGTGTTCTCGCTAGGCCTGGGCAAACCGCTCAGGGACGGCGACACGCCGGTGCTGTTCGCGTTCGGCGAAATGGCTGGCAAGCGTGGCCTGTACCGATCCGACAATGGCGGGCGCCGCTGGACCCGCATCGACAACGACGCGCAGCGCTTTGGCGGTGTCATCCGCCATGTCACCGGCGATACGCGCATTCCCGGCCGTGTCTATTTTGGCACCGAAGGCCGTGGTATCTGGTACGGAGAATCGAATTGAAACCGTTGTTCGCAATGATGGGCCTGGCAGCACTCGCCAGCAGTGCACAGGCGGTGGAACTGCCGCGCGTATTCGCCGATGGCATGGTGCTGCAACGTGACCAGCCACTTCCGGTATGGGGCAAGGCCGCGCCCGGCGCCCAGGTCCGCATTGATTTCGCTGGCAGGCAGGTGACCGTCAAGGCCGATGCAGATGGCAACTGGCGGGCGCAGTTGGCAGCACTGCCGGCCGGTGGCCCCTATGTATTGGACATCGACGACAAGACCGCGCGAAAGCACCTGCGCGACGTCTACGTCGGTGAGGTGTGGTTGGCCTCGGGCCAGTCCAACATGGAATGGCCATTGGCCCAAACCGATGGCGCAGAGGCGGCGATCGCCGCTGCCAACGATCCGCTGATCCGCCATTTCAAGATCCCCAAGTCGTGGGCCGGCGCACCGCAATGGCAGCTCAATGGCGGCGATTGGCGCCAGGCCACTCCGCATAATGCCGGCGACTTCTCGGCCGTGGCCTATTACTTCGCGCAGCAGCTGCGTGCGCGCACGGGTGTTGCGGTGGGCATCATCGACAGCACCTGGGGCGGCAGCACCATAGAGGCCTGGAGTGATGCAGCAACACAGGGCCTGGACAGCGCCGCGCTGGCCGCGCAGGCGGCGGCACTGCGTGACGCCGACACCAAGGCGCTGCAGGTAACCCACGCCAACCTGGCACGCTGGCCGCAGCTGCCGGCCGATGCCAGCCACTGGCAGGAGGCCGACGTCGATGCGGCGCAGTGGACAGCCATCACCGTGCCCGGCCTGTGGGAAAGCCAGGGCTGGAATGGCATGGACGGGGTGGCCTGGTACCGCGCCAGCTTCCGCCTCAGCGCCGCCGAAGCCGCCAAGGGCGTGACCCTGGGCGTGGGCCGCATCGACGACAGCGATACCACCTGGGTAAACGGCCAGCAGGTCGGGCAGACCAAGTTGCAGTACAACCTGGCGCGCCGCTACAACGTGCCCGCGTCCGCTTTGCACGCCGGCCTCAACCATGTCGCCGTGCGCGTGGAAGACTTCGGTGGCGGTGGTGGCATCCACGGCGAGGCCAGCGAAGTATTCGTGCAGCCGCAGGGCGCCGCCGCACGGGCATTGGATGACTGGAGTTTCCGCGTCGAGAGCGCGCAGGTCGCGCTGGTAGATGACAAGAACCAGCATCCGACCCTGTTGTACAACGCGATGATCTATCCCTTGCAGGATTACGCCGTGCGCGGGGTGATCTGGTACCAGGGCGAATCCAATGCCAATACCTTGCCGCAGGCACAGAAGTACCGGCAGCAGTTCCCTGCCTTGATCGGCCAGTGGCGTGCGCAATGGCATGCACCGGCCCTGCCGTTCCTGTGGGTGCAGCTGGCACCGTTCTCGTCCGGTGCGGACAGGCGCGATGCCGACGATGTCGCTATCGAAAGTCCTTGGGCATTGCTGCGCGAATCGCAGAGCGCGACGCTGTCGCTGCCAGCCACCGCACAGGTGGTGATCACCGATGTGGGGGATGTGCACGACATCCATCCGCGCAACAAGCGCACTGTCGGCGATCGCCTGGCGCTGGCTGCAGGAAAGCTGGTCTACGGCGATGACACGGTCATCGCCTCCGGCCCGGCCTACGTTGGCCATGACGTGCAGGGCGGCAGCGTGGTGGTGCGCTTCGATGCCGGTGCTGCACCGTTGCAGGCAGGTGACGGCGGTGAACTCAAGGGCTTTGAAGTTGCAGGCAGCGATGGGCGTTTCCATCGCGCGCAGGCACGCATAGATGGCAACCGGGTGATCCTGCAGAGCAATGCAGTGAAGGCGCCGGTAGCCGCACGTTACGGCTGGAGTGATACCGCGCAGGCCGCGAATCTGACAGGTGCCACCGGTTTGCCGGCGTCGCCTTTCCGCACCGGGCCATGAAGGCCCGGGTTCCCTGCAAGAAGCAAGAGGAAACGACCATGAAGCTGACTTCCCCACGTTCAATGCCGGCCATCGGCGGCCTGCTAGCAACCGCGATGGCATTGCTGTTGGCTGCCTGTGGTGGCGCCACTACGGGCGCACCCGCAGCGCAAGGCGGTGACGGCAAGGCTGCGGCGGCGCCTTCGACCAATGCCGCGGAACTGCCGCGTGTAGTCACCGAGAATGGCCGGCATGCCTTGTTCGTCGATGGCAAGCCGTTCCTGATCCTTGGCGCCCAGGTCAACAACTCCAGCAACTACCCGCAGGCGCTGGATGACGTATGGCCGGCTATCGACATCGTCAAGCCGAACACGGTGATGGTGCCGGTAGGCTGGGAACAGGTGGAGGCCAAGGAGGGCGAGTTCGATTTCGCCTTCGTCGATACCCTGCTGGAGCAGGCCCGCGAAAAGAAGGTGCGTTTGATCCTGCTGTGGTTCGCCACCTGGAAGAACAATGGCCCGAACTATGCGCCGGAGTGGGTGAAGCTGGACAACCAGCGCTTCCCGCGGGTGATAACCGCTGACGGCCGCACCCTCAACTCGCTGTCACCGCATGCACCGGCAACCCTGGAAGCCGACCGCAAGGCATTCGTGCAGCTGATGCGTCACCTCAAGGCCAAAGATCCGCAGCACACCGTGATCATGGTGCAGCCGCAGAACGAGCCGGGCACCTATGGCAGCGTGCGTGACTTCTCGCCGCTGGCGCAGAAGGACTTTGATGCGGCCGTACCCGAGGCCCTGCTGAAGAAGCTGGGCAAGCAGCCGGGGACGTGGCGTGACGTGTTCGGCGCCGATGCCGACGAGTTCTTCCATGCCTGGCATATCGCTCACTACATCGACCAGGTCGCCGCCGCCGGCAAGGCGGAGTACAACCTGCCGATGCTGGTGAACGCGGCATTGCGTGGCCCGTTCAACCCGGGTCAGCCCGGCCAGTACGCCAGCGGTGGTCCCACCGACAACGTGCTGGACGTGTACAAGGCGGCAGCGCCGAACATCGACCTGCTGGCGCCGGACATCTACATGCCCGAGTACACGATGTACACCACGGTGCTGGAGCGCTATTCGCGCGCCGACAATCCGCTGTTCGTCGCCGAGACCGGCAACCGCGAGGAGTACGCGCGCTACTTTTTCTCCGCGTTGGGTCACCAGGCCATCGGCTGGTCGCCGTTCGGCATCGACTACTCCAATTACTCCAACTATCCGCTCGGCGCACGGGCCATGAACCCGGAGACGCTGGAGCCGTTCGCGCTCAACTATCGACTGGTGGCGCCCGCTGCCGGGGTCATCGCCAAGGCCAGTTTCGAGGGCAAGGTGCGTGCCACCGCCGAGCAGCCAGGGCAGGCCGTGCAGACCCTGAAGATCGATGACAAGTGGAACGCGGTGATCACCTATGGCGTGCCGCAGTTCTGGTTCCAGGGCGAGCCGCCGGGCAACCCCGAGCCGATTGGGCGGGCGCTGGTGGTGCAGTTGGCCGCGGATGAGTTCCTTGTCACCGGCGCCCACGCACGCATCAGCCTGGTCGCCGCCGATCCGGCGGTTGCCGAGCGGCAGATCTACCACTCGGTGGACGAAGGCACCTATGTCGACGGCGAATGGAAGTTCCGCCGCCGCTGGAACGGTGACCAGACCGACTACGGCCTCAATTTCTCCAGCGCCCCGCAGTTGCTGCGGGTGAAGCTGGCCACGTACTGAGCAGTCGCATACAGCAAGGCGCCAACCAGGCGCCCCAACGGAGGGAGATCCAATGAGTTTGCAGAACAAGCCCGCGCGCCTGCGCACCCGCCTGCTGGTACTGGCCGTGGCCGCCGCGATGGCGCCGCTGGCCGGCGCGCAGACCGTGCAGAAGCAGGCCGATGGCGTGGTGGTTGCGCCCGCCGATGCCAAGGCGGCCAAGGTCCGCCTGCAGTTGGTGGACCAGAACATCATCCGCGTCAGTGCCGACGTGGACGGTGACTTCCAGCGCAGCCCCAGCCTGATGCGCGTGGCCAGCACCACCCCGGTGCCCAGCTTCGATGTCAGCCAGGATGCCACTGCGGTGACCCTGAAGGCCGCCGGCATCTCCGCCCAGGTGGCCTTGGCCGATGGCCGCGTCAGCTTCTTTGATGCGGCCGGCAAGCCGCTGCTGGCCGAGTCCGCTGCCGCCCGTGGCTTCAGCGCCGAGCAGGTTGAAGGCAAGCCGATGTACAGCCTGCGCCAGCGCTTTGATTCGGTGGAAGGCGAGGGCCTGTACGGCACCGGCCTGCACCAGCAGGGCTGGATGAACCTCAAGGGCCGTGATGTCGAGCTGCTCCAGCACAATATCGACAACGCCATTCCCTACCTGATCTCCAGCCGCAACTACGGCATCCTCTGGGACAACAACTCGATCACCCGCTACGGCGATCCCAAGGGCCTGCGGCCGCTGCAGGAAGACCTGGTTGTCTATGACGCGCAGGGCAAGCCGGGCGCGTTCACCGCGACCTATTCGTTCGACGGCAAGCAGCGCGTGGTACGCCGCGAGAACGAGATCAACTACCAGTACATCAAGGACCTGAAGGCGCTGCCGGCTGCGGGCTGGAACACCGCCCAGGGTGGCCGCACCCAGGTGGTGTGGGAGGGCGCCATCGAAGCGAAGCAGGGCGGTCGCCACACGTTCTCGATGTACAACAGCGAGTACGCCAAGGTCTATGTCGACGGCAAGCTGGTGATCGACCGCTGGCGCCAGAACTGGAACCCGTGGCACCACGAGTTCGCGCTGGACCTGCAGGCGGGCCAGAAGCACCAGGTGAAGGTGGAATGGGACGCGATCGACCCGTCCTACATCGCGCTGCTGCACCGCGACCCGCTGCCGGCGGCCGAAGCCAATGAACTTTCGATCTGGTCCGAAGCCGGGCAGATGATCGATTACTACGTGGTTGCCGGCAGCAATGCCGATGAACTGATCGCCGGCTACCGTGAGCTGACCGGCAAGGCGGTGCTGCTGCCCAAGTGGTCGTATGGCTTCTGGCAGAGCCGTGAGCGCTACAAGACCCAGGACGAGCTGACCGGTGCGCTGGACGAATACCGCCGCCGCAAGCTGCCGATCGACGCCATCGTGCTCGATTGGTCGTATTGGCCGGAAGACGCCTGGGGCTCGCACGACTTCGACAGCAAGAACTTCCCGGACCCGACCGGCATGATCAAGCACGTGCACGACCAGAACGCGCAGATCATGATTTCGGTGTGGCCGAAGTTCTATCCGACCACCGCCAACTACAAGGAACTGGACGCTGCTGGTGCCATGTACCACCGCAACGTCGAGGTCGGCGAACTGGACTGGATCGGCAAGGGTTACCTCAATTCCTTCTACGACCCGTACTCGCAGAAGGGCCGCGACATCTTCTGGCGGCAGGTCAACGAGAAGCTCAACAGCCGTGGCATCGACGCCTGGTGGCTGGATGCGTCCGAGCCGGACCTGCACAGCAATATCGACATCGGTGAGCGCAAGGCGCGCACCACGCCGACGGCGATTGGTTCCTCGGTGGAGTACTTCAACTCTTATCCGCTGGTGCATTCGGAAGGCGTGTACGCAGGCTCGCGCGAGGTCGATCCGGACAAGCGCGTGTTCATCCTGTCGCGTGCCTATTTCGCCGGCCAGCAGCGTGCGGGTGCAGCGTTCTGGAGCGGTGACATCGTGCCGCGCTGGGACGATATGCGTGAGCAGATCTCCGGCCTGGTCAACGCCTCGATGGCCGGCGCGCCGAACGTCAGCTTCGATATCGGTGGCTTCTCGCCGGAGCAGCGCTTCATCGACAAGGACCCGGCGCACCTGCCGGAGTGGCGCGAGATGAGCCTGCGCTGGTTCCAGTACGGCGCCTTCGTGCCGGTGTTCCGTCTGCACGGCCAGTTCCCGTACCGCGAGATCTGGGAAATCGCCCCGGAAGGCACGCCGCACTACAGCAGCTTCGTGCATTACCTGAAGCTGCGTTACACGCTGCTGCCTTACATCTACACCCTGGCCGGCGATACCTGGCAGAAGGACGGCACCATCCTGCGCGCGATGGCGATGGACTTCCCGGCCGACCCCAAGGTGCGTGACATCGCCGACCAGTACCTGTTCGGCCCGGCCTTCCTGGTCGCGCCGGTGACCGAGTTCAAGGCCACCAGCCGCCAGGTCTACCTGCCGGCCGGCACCAGCTGGATCGACTTCAACACCGGCGAGCGTCACGACGGTGGCCAGACCATCACCGCCGCCGCGCCGCTGGAACGCAGCCCGCTGTTCGTGCGCGCCGGTTCCATTGTGCCGCGCACCGTGGTCCAGCAGTACGTGGACGAGCAGCCCAACGCCCCGGTCACCCTCGAGGTCTACACCGGTGCCGACGGCAGCTTCTCACTGTACGAGGACAACGGCCGCAACTACGGCTACGAGCGTGGCCAGTCCAGCCGTATCCCGCTGCAGTGGGACCAGGCCAAAGGTGTGCTGAGCATCGGTGCACGCGAGGGCAACTACCCGGGCATGCAGGACAAGCGCGAGCTGCGCGTGCGCTGGGTGGACGGCCCGCGTGAGGGCGTCGGTGCGCTGGAGCCCAAGGCCGATGTCGTGATCCGCTACGACGGCAAGGCGCAGCGCGTCGTCCGTCCGGCGGCACGGTGACAGAAGGGCGCCGGATCGGCATTATGGAAACCGGTGGACATTTTCGCTTGGGAGGGCCGGAATGCACGCTGTAGACGGCCGAAGCCCGATTACCGGGATGGCCACTGACTCCGCCGGGCTGGCGCAGCCCGGCCGCCGTGCGCTGTTCAAGGGCACGGCGGCAGCCCTGGCCGTCGGCAGCCTGCCGCTGGCCGGCAGGCTGCACGCGGCGGCCCCGGAAACCCCGGCGTCAACGCCTGATCTGCTGTGGTACCGGCAGCCGGCGCGCAGCTGGGTGGAGGCTTTGCCGCTGGGCAATGGCCGGCTCGGCGCGATGGTGTTCGGCGGCGTTGCCAACGAGCGCCTGCAACTCAATGAAGACACGCTCTACGCCGGTGGCCCGTACAGCGCGGTCAATCCGCGTGCGCGTGATGGCCTGGGGCGGGTACGTGAACTGATCTTCGACGGTGACTATGCAGCCGCCGAAGCCCTGGCCAACGAGACGCTGATCTCGCGGCCGGTCAAACAAATGCCTTACCAGCCGCTGGGCAACCTGTGGCTGGAGTTCCATCGCCTGGAAGGCATCAGCGATTACCGCCGCGAGCTGGACCTGGACGCGGCCATCGCCCGCACCACCTTCCGCGCCGGTGCCGGCCTGCATCGCCGCGAGGTCTTCATCTCGCCGGTCGATCAATGCCTGGTGCTGCGTTACACGGTGGAAGAGGGCGAGCCGATGGGCGGCTTCGTCCGCACCGCCAACGAGCACGCCACCACCACCACACCTACCGATGACGGCTGGCTGGTCAGCGGCCACAACGTGGCGCGTGATGGCGTGGCCGGCAAGCTGCGGTTCGCCTTCCGCGTGCAGGTGCGCCACGTTGGCGGCACGCTGCGCATCGGCCCCGATCACATCGCCTTCGACGGCGTGCGCGAGCTGGAGTTGCGCCTGGTCGCGGCTACCAGCTACCGCGCCTTCGATGATGTCAGCGGCGATCCGCAAGCCATCACCGCCGCGCAGTTGGCCAAGGCCGCAGGCAAAAGCGCCGCGCAGCTGCGCGCCGCGCACCTGGCCGAACACCAGCGCCTGTACCGGCGCATGCGCCTGGACCTGGGCCGCACCGCGGCTGCCGACAAACCGACCGACGAGCGCATCGCCGCCTTCGCCAGCGGCGACGATCCGGCCTTGATCGCGCTGTACCACGCCTATGCCCGTTACCTGTTGATCTGCAGTTCGCGCCCCGGCACCCAGCCGGCCAACCTGCAGGGCATCTGGAACGACCTGATGGACCCGCCGTGGGAGAGCAAGTACACGCTCAACATCAACACGCAGATGAACTACTGGCCGGCCGAAGCGGCGGCCCTGCCCGAATGCGTGGAACCCCTGCAGCGGATGATTGGCGAGCTGGCCCGCAGCGGCGCACTCACCGCGCAGCAGATGTACGGCGTCGATGGCTGGGTGGTGCACAACAATACCGACCTGTGGCGGGTCAGCACGCCGCCCGATGGCGCGCAGTGGGCGCTGTGGCCGACCGGTGGCGCGTGGCTGCTGCAGCAGCTGTGGGACCGCTGGGACTATGGCCGCGACCCGGACTACCTGCGCCAGGTGTGGCCGCTGTTCAAGGGCGCGGCGCTGTTCTTCGTCAACAGCCTGCAGCGTGATCCCAACACCGGCCACCAGGTCACGGTGCCGTCGATCTCGCCGGAGAACCAGCATCCCTACGGCGCGGCGATCTGCGCCGGGCCGACCATGGATGCGCAGCTGCTGCGCGACCTGTTTGGCCAGTGCATCGAGATCGCGCGCCTGCTCGATGCCGATCACACGTTTGCCGCGCAGCTGGCCGACCTGCGTGCGCAGCTGCCGCCCAACCGGATTGGCCGCGCTGGCCAGCTGATGGAGTGGCAGCAGGACTGGGACATGCAGGCACCGGAGCTGCACCATCGCCACGTCTCGCATCTGTACGGCCTGCATCCGTCCAGCCAGATCAACCGCCGCGATACACCCGAACTCAGCGCCGCCGCACGCCGCTCACTGGAGCTGCGTGGGGACGAGGCCACCGGCTGGGGCATCGCCTGGCGCCTGAACCTGTGGGCGCGGCTGGGCGAGGGCCAACGTTGCCTGCAGATCCTGCGCCTGCTGCTGGCACCGCAGCGGAGCTATCCCAACCTGTTTGATGCACATCCGCCGTTTCAGATCGACGGCAATTTTGGCGGTGCCGCCGGCATCGTCGAGATGCTGGTGCAGAGCTGGGGGGGATCGCTGTTCCTGCTGCCTGCGCTGCCGGCCGAACTGGCGCAGGGCAGGGTGCACGGCCTGCGTGTGCGCAATGCCGGTGTGCTTGACCTGCAGTGGAACGCAGGCCGCCTGCAGCAGGTCAGCCTGCTGGCCGAGCGCGGCGGCAGCTTCAACCTGGTTTACCAAACCCACGAACTGAAACTGGACCTGCGTGCCGGCCAGCGCATCACCGCGCAGCTGCATGACGGTCAATGGAGTCTTGCATGAGTCATCTCGCTTTCCGTTGGTGCGCGGCATGAGCATCGTCGCCGGTATCGACGCAGGCACGCAGAGCCTGAAGGTCGTGATCTACGACGCCGCGCAGCGGCAGCTGCTGGCCACGGTCAGTGCGCCGCTGGCGCTGCACAGCGGTGACGACGGCAGTCGCGAGCAGGAGCCGGCGGCCTGGGTGGCGGCGATGGAAGACTGCTTCGCCCGCATCGACCCGGAACTGCGCCAGCAGGTGCTGGCGCTGGCGGTATCGGGCCAGCAGCATGGATTTGTGGCATTGGACGCCGATGGCCAGGTGCTGGCCCCGGCCAAGCTGTGGTGCGATACCAGCAGCAGCGCCGAGTGCGCGCAGATCATGGACGCAGCCGGCGGCGCGCAGCGCTGCATCGCGCTGGCCGGCAATCCCATCCTGGCCGGTTACACCGCTTCCAAGCTGCCATGGACGGCCAAGCATCGGCCCGAGGCCTACGCAAAGCTGGCGCATATCCTGCTGCCGCATGATTATCTGAACTTCGTGCTGACCGGGCAGTACTACTGCGAGCACGGCGATGCTTCTGGCACCGGCTGGCTGGATGTGCGCACGCGCCAATGGTCGCCGGAACTGCTCAAGGCCACCGATGCCAGCCGCGATCTCGGCGCCTGCCTGCCGCCGCTGGTGGATGCCGATGCGCTGTTCGACATCGCGCCCGAAGCCGCTGCGCGCCTGGGCCTGCCGGCCACGGTCAAGGTGGGCGCAGGCGGCGGCGACAACATGATGGCGGCGATCGGCACCGGCTGCGTTGCGCCGGGCAAGCTGGCGATGAGCCTGGGCACCTCCGGCACGCTGTTTGCCAGCTCCGATGTGCCGGTGGTGGATGCCGATGGTGCATGGGCGGCGTTCTGCTCGTCCAGCGGCGGTTGGTTGCCGCTGATCTGCACGATGAACTGCACCGTGGTCACCGAGCAGGTGGCACGCATGTTCGGCTTCAGCAGCCGCGACGGCGACGCCCACCTGCATGCCACCAGCCCGGGCGCCGATGGCCTGGTGATGCTGCCCTTCCTCAATGGCGAGCGCACCCCGGACCTGCCGCTGGGCAAGGGCGTGCTGGCGGGCCTGGACGCCACCACCATGAACGCCTCGCACTTCTACCGTGCAGCGATGGAAGGTGCCACCTATGCACTGAAGTACGGCTTTGATGCCTTTGTCGCCGCCGGCATGCGCTTTGATCGCATCGTGCTGACCGGCGGTGGTGCCAACAGCCCGGCCTGGCGGCAGTTGGTGGCCGATGTATTCGGCTTGCCGGTGGAAATGCCGCAGCAGTCCGAAGGCGCCGCGTTCGGTGCGGCATTGCAGGCGCTGTGGGCACTGCAGCGCAGCAGCGGCGAGGACGTTTCCCTGGCCGCGCTGGCGGCCGTCCATGTCAGCGCCGATCCCGCCTGCAGTGCCACGCCCGATCGCGCGCGCAGCGCGGCGTACGCGCTGGCCTACCAGCGTTACCTGCAACACCTGCACGCCGTCATGCCGCTGTACCGCGGTTGATTCTTTTCCCCGTAGTTAGTCGACACAGGAATTCGCACCATGAGCAAGCAGCCCTTCATTGGCGCCACCGAATTTTTCCCCGGCATCGGCCAGATCCCGTTCGAGGGTCGTGGTTCGGACAACCCCTTGGCGTTCAAGATCTACGACGCGGACAAGGTGATCGGTGGCAAGACCATGCGCGAGCACCTGCGCTTTGCGGCCTGCTACTGGCACACCTTCTGCAATGCCGGTGCCGATCCGTTCGGCCCGGGCACGCGCCGCTTCCCGTGGGAGAAGGGCGATGTCATGGCCACTGCCGAGGCCAAGGTCGATGCCGCGTTCGAGTTCTTCACCAAGCTCGGCGTGCCGTACTACTGCTTCCACGACGTGGACATGGCACCGGATGCCGATGACATCGGCACCTACGAGAAGAACCTCAAGCACGTGGTCGCCCTGGCCAAGGAGCGCCAGCAGGCCACCGGCGTCAAGCTGCTGTGGGGTACCGCCAACCTGTTCTCGCACCCGCGCTACATGAACGGTGCGGCGACCAACCCGGACTTCAACGTGGTCAGCCGCGCCGCCGTACAGGTCAAGGCTGCGCTGGAAGCCACCGTCGAACTGGGTGGCGAGCACTATGTGTTCTGGGGCGGTCGCGAAGGCTATGCCTGCCTGCACAACACCAACATGAAGCGCGAGCTGGAGCACTTCGCGCGCTTCCTCACCGCTGCACGTGACTACGGTCGCAGCATTGGTTTCAACGGCAAGTTCTTCATCGAACCCAAACCGATGGAACCGATGAAGCACCAGTATGATTTCGACTCCGCCACCGTCGCCGGCTTCCTCAACGCGCATGGCCTGCAGGACGACTTCATGCTCAACATCGAAGCCAATCACGCGACCTTGTCCGGCCATACTTTCGAGCACGACCTGCAGGTGGCCTCCGACCATGGCCTGCTCGGCAGCATCGATGCCAACCGTGGCAACGCGCAGAACGGCTGGGATACCGACCAGTTCCCGACCGACCTGTACGACACCGTCGGCGCGATGCTGGTGGTGCTGCGCCAGGGTGGCCTGGTTGGCGGCCTGAACTTCGACGCCAAGCCGCGCCGTGAGTCCACCGAAATGGAAGACCTGTTCATTGCCCACATCGGCGGCATGGACGCGTTTGCGCGTGGCCTGGAAGTGGCCCATGGCCTGCTCAACGACTCGCCGTGGGAACAGTGGCGCGCCCAGCGTTACGCCAGCTTCGACAGCGGCGCCGGCAAGGATTTTGCCAGCGGCAAGCTGGGCTTGGCCGATCTGGCCAAGCTCGCCGCCGGCAACGGCGAACCGGCGCAGGCCAGCGGCAAGCAGGAGCGCTACGAAAACCTGCTCAACCAGTACCTGCTGCGCTGAGCATCAGGCCGACGACATAACCAGACAGAGAGGGTGAGGGGATGGAGCAGTCAGCAGCAAACAAGGAAAACACCGCGCTGATCGTATTGATCAGCGTGGTGGCGACGATAGGCGGGTTTCTGTTCGGCTTCGACAGTGGCGTGATCAACGGCACCGTCGACGGTTTGAAGCAGGCCTTTGGTTCCACCGAGGCGCAGCTGGGTTTTGAAGTGGCCTCGATGCTGCTGGGCTGTGCGATCGGCGCATTCTTCGCCGGTCGCCTGGCCGACCGGCTGGGCCGCCGCTCGGTGTTGATCATCTCGGCCGTGCTGTTCCTGCTGTCGGCCTTGGGTGCCGGTGGTGCGCACAGCTCGCTGGTGTTCATTGCCGCGCGCGTGGTCGGTGGTTTCGCGGTGGGTGCGGCCAGCGTGATGTCGCCGGCCTATATCGCCGAGGTGGCACCGGCGCGTTATCGCGGCCGGCTGGCCACGGTGCAGCAGATCGCGATCATCTCCGGTCTGTTCATCGCCTTCCTCAGCAACTACCTGCTGGCCAAGGCCGCCGGTGCTTCGACCGAACCGTTGTGGGCCGGTCAGGCGGCATGGCGCTGGATGTTCTGGATGCAGGCAATCCCGTCGCTGCTGTTCCTGCTGCTGTTGCTGTTCATCCCGGAGAGCCCGCGCTTTCTGGTGGTCAAGCGCCGCAAGGATGAAGCGCTGGCCGTGCTGACCCGCCTGTTCGGTGCCGAGCAGGCGCAGGCAACGCTGAACGAGATCGATGCTTCGCTGTCGCAGGACCATCACCGCCCGCAGCTGTCGGACCTGGTCAACAAGGCTACCCGCAGGATCCGCCCGATCGTCTGGGTGGGCATTGGCCTGGCCGTGTTCCAGCAGTTGGTCGGCATCAACGTGGTGTTCTACTACGGCGCGGTGCTGTGGCAGGCGGTTGGCTTCTCCGAAAGTGACGCGCTGCTGATCAATGTGCTGTCCGGTGCGCTGAGCATTGGTGCCTGCATCGTCACCGTGCTGCTGGTCGACAAGATCGGCCGCAAGCCGCTGTTGTGGGTGGGTTCGGCAGGCATGTCGGTTGCGCTGGCGCTGGTGGTCTACGCCTTCGCCAGTGGCTCGATGGTGGATGGCCACCTGCAGCTGCCCGGCCATATGGGCACCCTGGCGCTGGTGGCGGCCAATGCCTACGTGGTGTTCTTCAACGTGTCCTGGGGCCCGGTGATGTGGGTGATGCTGGGCGAGATGTTCCCCAATCAGATCCGTGGTTCGGCACTGGCCGTGGCCGGTGCGGCGCAGTGGACGGCCAACTTCATTGTCACCGTGACCTTCCCGATGCTGCTGGCCGGCATTGGCCTGGCCTCGACGTACAGCATCTACCTGGTGTCGGCGGTGATCTCGGTGTTCTTTGTTATCAAGTTCGTGCGTGAGACCAAGGGTCGTTCGCTCGAGCAGATGGAGGGTTGAGGATGATGACGCTTTCGACACGACGGGCGGCCCTGGTGGGTGCGCTGGCGGTAGGCCTGGCGGTACTGGCAGGCTGCAACAACGCGGACAAGGGCGCGCCGCAGGCGCCCACCAAGGCCGATACCGCCTATGACGGCACCATCCATCCGGAGCAATGGCCCAGCGTGGCCTGGCCGCTGGCCGAGGATGCGGCGCTGGAAAAGCGCGTCAACGATCTGCTGGCGACGATGACGCTGGAAGAGAAGGTCGGCCAGCTGGTGCAGGGTGACCTGGCCAGCATCACCCCGGACGATGTGCGCAAGTACCGGCTGGGTTCCATCCTGGCCGGTGGCAGCTCCGACCCGGGTGGCAAGTACAACGCACCGGCCAAGGACTGGTTGAAGGTGGCCGATGATTTCTGGGCCGCCTCGATGGATACCAGCGGCGGTGGCAAGGCCATCCCGCTGCTGTTCGGCATCGATGCGATGCACGGCCAGAGCAATGTGGTGGGTGCCACGCTGTTCCCGCACAACGTTGGCCTGGGTGCCACCCGCAACGCCGACCTGCAGCGTCGCATCGGTGAGATCACCGCTGCCGAAACCCGCGCCACCGGCATGGAGTGGGCGTTCGCGCCGACCGTGGCGGTGCCGCAGGACGTGCGCTGGGGCCGCGCCTATGAAGGCTATTCGGAAAACCCGCAGGTGGTGGCCGAGTTTGCCGCGGCGATGGTTGAAGGCCTGCAGGGCAAGGTCGGCGCGCCGGACTTCCTCGACGACAAGCACGTGATGGTGTCGGTGAAGCACTTCGTCGGCGACGGCGGCACGACCGATGGCAAGGACCAGGGCGATACCGCGGTCAGCGAGGCCGAGCTGCGTGATGTGCACGCTGCTGGTTATGTCACCGCGATCAAGGCCGGTGCGCAGTCGGTGATGGCCTCGTTCAACAGCTTCCACGGGGTCAAGATGCACGGCCACAAGCCGTTGCTGACCGACGTGCTGAAGGGCCGCATGAACTACGGCGGCTTTGTGGTTGGCGACTGGAACGGCCACGGCCAGATCCCCGGTTGCAGCACCACCGATTGCCCGGCCACCTACGATGCCGGCCTGGACATGGCCATGGCCACCGACAGCTGGAAGGGCATGTACGAGTCCACCATCGCCGCGGTGAAGTCGGGCAAGCTCTCCACCGAGCGCCTGGACGATGCCGTGCGCCGCGTGCTACGGGTCAAGTTCCGCATGAACCTGTTCGATGCACCCAAGCCCTCGCAACGTGCCCTGGGGGGCAAGTTCGAGCTGCTGGGCGCCCCCGAGCACCGTGCGGTGGCCCGCCAGGCCGTGCGCGAGTCGCTGGTGCTGTTGAAGAACAACAACGGCATCCTGCCGCTGCGTGCCGACCAGAAGGTGCTGGTGGCCGGTGATGGCGCCAACAACATCGGCAAGCAGGCCGGCGGTTGGACCTTGAACTGGCAGGGCACCGGCACCACCCGTGCCGACTTCCCCAATGCCGATACCATCTGGGAAGGCCTGCAGCGCGAGGTCAGCGCGGCCGGCGGCAGCGCCGAACTGGCGGTGGATGGCAAGTACAAGGCCAAGCCGGATGTTGCCGTGGTGGTGTTCGGCGAAGAGCCCTATGCCGAGTTCCAGGGCGATATCCCCAACCTGCTGTACAAGCCGGGCAACGACGCCGACCTGGACCTGCTCAAGCGCCTGAAGAGCGAGGGCATTCCGGTGGTGGCGGTGTTCATCAGCGGCCGTCCGCTGTGGATGAACCGCGAGATCAATGCCGCCGATGCCTTTGTGGCCGCATGGTTGCCGGGCTCGGAAGGTGCGGGCATCGCCGATGTGCTACTGCGCAAGGCCGATGGCAGCATCAACCACGACTTCAAGGGCAAGCTCAGCTTCTCCTGGCCGCGTTCCGCCACCGACTCGGCAGTGAACAAGCCCGGTCACAACCCGCTGTACAAGTTCGGTTATGGCCTGAGCTATGCCGACAAGGGCGACGTGGCGGCCTTGCCGGAAGACTCCGGCGTGAGCGGCGAGCAGGCCGGCAGTGGCGTCTATTTCGCCAAGGGCCGCCCGGCGCTGGGCATGGCGCTGCAGTTGTCCAGCGCGTCGCAGCCTGACATGCCGGCCACCACCGTGCCGACCGTGCTGGCCGACGGCACCTTGAAGATGACCGCAGTCGATCACAAGGCGCAGGAAGACGCCCGTCGCCTGCAGTGGTCGGGCACGGCGCTGGCAAAGTTCGCGCTGATCGCGGCCACGCCGATCGATGTCACCCGCGAGAGCAATGGCGATGTGCAGCTGCAGCTCACCCTGCGTCGTGATGCGGCGGTAAGCGCGCCGCTGACGATAGGCGTCGGCTGCGGTGCCGGCTGTGCGGCCAAGGTGGATCTGCAATCCACCCTGGTAGCGATCCCGGCAGGCAAGTGGGTCAGCGTTGGCGTGCCGCTCAAGTGCTTTGCTGCCGGCGGCGCGGACCTGTCCAAGCTGCAGCGTGCCGCCGAGCTGGAAAGTGCTGCCGCTGCGGACATATCGGTATCGCGCATCGTTCTTGGCGCTGCCGGTGAGGCCGAGGTAAACGTAGACTGCGCAACACGCTGAAACGGCGAAAGCGCCGGTACGGGAGGGTACCGGCGCACCTGATGATTTGGCCCGTGACGGGTCGGTAGCGAAAGGGCGCAGGGATGACGGCCCGGTCGGTGCACAACAGGGAGTGACAACATGGGTTTGGGTACGCTGGATATTGCGATCGTGCTGATCTATCTGGCCGGCATCTTCGTGCTGGCGCAGTGGGTATCACGGGAAAAGGCAGGGCATAGCAAGGACGCCAAGGATTACTTCCTGGCCAGTAAATCACTGCCATGGTGGGCGATTGGCGCATCGTTGATTGCCGCCAATATTTCCGCCGAGCAGATCATTGGCATGTCCGGGTCGGGCTATGCGATTGGTCTGGCGGTGGCGTCGTATGAGTGGATGGCGGCGTTGACCTTGCTGATCGTCGGCAAGTGGTTCCTGCCGGTGTTCCTGCGCAACGGCATCTACACCATGCCGCAGTTCCTGGAGCAGCGTTATGGCGCCCGCATCCGCACGGTGATGGCGGTGTTCTGGCTGGGCCTGTACGTGTTCGTCAACGTCACCTCGATCCTGTGGCTGGGTGCGGTGGCGGTGAACCAGGTGACCGGCATCGACCAGATGACCGCGGTGGTGCTGATCGGCGTGTTCGCGTTGTTGTACCAGCTGTATGGCGGGCTCAAGGCGGTGGCGCTGACCGACATCGTGCAGGTCACCCTGCTGGTGCTGGGTGGTCTGTTCGTGGCCGGGCTGACCTTGAACCAGCTCGGTGATGGCGCCGGCATCGTCGCCGGTTTCAACAAGCTGTGGCAGGCGCAGCCGGGTCATTTCGAGATGATCCTCAGCAAGGACAACCCGTTCTACAAGGACCTGCCGGGCCTGAGCGTGCTGCTGGGCGGCCTGTGGATCATGAACATCAGCTACTGGGGCTTCAATCAGTACATCATCCAGCGTGCGCTGGCGGCCAAGAGCATCGGCGAGGCGCAGAAGGGCGTACTTTTTGCCGCCTTCCTCAAGCTGCTGATGCCGGTGATCGTGGTGTTGCCGGGCATCGCCGCGGTGATGCTGGCACCGAACCTGGACAAGCCCGACCAGGCCTATCCGACCATGATGCGGATGCTGCCGACCGGCGTGCTCGGCCTGGTGTTTGCCGCATTGGTGGCGGCAATCGTGGCCTCGCTGGCGTCCAAGATCAATTCGGTGGCGACCATCTTCACCCTGGACTTCTATGCCAAGCGCAACCCTGATGCCGACCAGGCCAAGCTGGTGCGGGTTGGCCGCATCGCGGCGGTGGTGGCGGTGGTGCTGGGCATTCTCACTGCCAAGCCGCTGCTGGGCAGCTTTGACCAGGCCTTCCAGTACATCCAGGAATACACCGGGTTCTTCACCCCGGGCATCGTGGTGATCTTCATGCTGGGCCTGTTCTGGAAGCGTGCCAACGAGGCCGGTGCCTTGTCGGCGGCGATTGGCTCGTTCGTATTGTCGATCGCGCTGAAACTGGCGTGGCCGGCGTTGCCGTTCATTGATCGTGTTGGCCTGGTGTTCCTGCTGGCCTTGGCGCTGGCGGTAGGCGTGTCGCTGCTGACACCGGCGGCGCCGCAGAAGGACATCATCAACACCCGCGACGTGGATTACCGCACGGGCGGTGTGTTCAACCTTGGTGCGGTCGCGGTGATCGCGATCCTGGTGGCGCTGTACGCCGTGTTCTGGTGATCCAGCGCTGCTGGAGCCCCTCTCCGGCAGGGAGAGGGGTTGGGGTGAGGGCGCTTTTGAAGCACGTAACGCAAAAGCTTTAAACGCTTCCCCTCATCCGCCCCTTCGGGGCACCTTCTCCCGCAAGCGGGCGAAGGGACGCAGAGCAAAGCTAAAGCTAAAGCAGAGCAGGGCAGAGCAGAGCAAGGGATGCGTCAGTTGTAACTGGACATAAGCGAAGTACATTCCCTTCTCCCGCTAGCGGGAGAAGGTGCCCCGAAGGGGCGGATGAGGGGAGCTTCTGAAGCTTTGCAAGCATTCCGCCCGCCAGGTCCGCTACCACTCCCCGAGCTGCAGATTGGAATCAAGCAACGACGAAATCACGGCGCGGCGTAAGGCGTCGCCGCCGCAACCCAGGTATCGATCTCGCCGGCCTTGAACGGCCCCAGCTTCTGCGCGAGCACGCGCCCCTGCGCATCGATCAACACGCTGTAGGGCAGCAGGCCCTGCGTGTTGCCCAGCTTGACGCTGGCATCGTTCGGCCCCGGTGTCTCGATCACGATCGGGTAGTACACCGGCACGTTGCCAAGGAAATCCAGCACCGCCTCAGGCGTATCCAGCGCCAGCCCCACCACCTGCGGGCCGGTATCAGCATGGCGCGCGGCAAAGCGCGCCAGCTCCGGCATTTCCTCGATGCAGGGCGCACACCAGCTGGCCCATACATTGATCAACAGCGGCTTGCCCTTGAAGCGCTCCGGAAACGGCACCGGCATGCCGTCCAGGTCGGGCAGGGTGAAGGACGGCACCAACTCGCCGATCTGCACGCCCTGTACCGGCGTGGCCGACCGCAGGGGCGCGGACGGTGTGCTCATCGATGGCAGTGGCGGGGTGGCGGGCCGGGTCAGCCAGGCGCCGGCGGACAGCCCGGCCGCTGCGGCAATGCCCACCACCCACCACAATGCCCGCCGCATCAGCGCGCCGCGCGCAGCAGCGCGTCTTCGGCGATGGACTGGGTCAGCACGGTGGGCAGCACGCGTGGCGGCGCGCCAGGCCCGTAAACCACGTACAGCGGCACGCCTACCGCCTTGTGCTGGTCAAGGAAGGCGCTGATCTGCGGGTCCACATTGGTCCAGTCGCCATGCATGTACACCGCATCCACGCGCTTGAGCGTGTCGCGGAAGGCATCACGGTCCAGCACGTTGCGCTCGTTGGCCTTGCAGGTGACGCACCAGTCGGCGGTCATGTTGACGAACACCACACGGTTGTCAGCACGCAGGCGGTCCAGCATTTCCGGCGAGTAGGCCACGGTGCCGGCGTGTGCGGCCTGTGCCTGCGGCGGCGCCATCCGGGTCACGCTCCAGATCGGGATCAGCGCCAGCACCGCCAGCACCGCGCCGAGCACCATGCCAACCTTGCGGCTGTGCCAGCGGCTGCGTTCGAACCACCACAAACCCAGGCCGAGCACGGTCATGCCTATCAGCATCAGCGCCATCGCATCGATGCCGCGCTGCTTGCCCAGCACCCACAGCAGCCAGATGGCGGTGAGGTACATGGGGTAGGCCATGACCTGTTTGAAGGTTTCCATCCATGCACCGGGTTTGGGCAGGCGGCGGGCCAGCGTCGGGATGAAACCGATCAGCAGGAACGGCAGCGCCAGGCCCAGGCCCAATGCGAGGAATACCAGCATCGCCAGTACGGGCGGAGCGGTGAAGGCGTAGGCCAGGGCGGGGCCCATGAACGGTGCGATGCAGGGGCTGGCGACCACGCAAGCGAGTACACCGGTGAAAAAATCACCGGCTGGGCCGCTGCGGTTGGCCAGCGACTGGCCCAGCTTGCCGGCGCTGCCGCCCAGGGTGAACACCCCCGACAGGCTCAAGCCGACCAGGAACATCAGGTACACCAGCGCCGCGATGAACCAGGGGTGCTGCAACTGGAAGCCCCAGCCTGCGGCCTGGCCGGCAGCGCGCAGGGCCAATACCAGTGCACCGATGGCGGCAAAGGCCAGCACCACCCCGGCGGTGTACCAGAGTGCGTGGCTGCGCGCGTGCGCACGGCTTTCGCCGCTCTGGGCCAGGCCCAGTACTTTCAGCGACAACACCGGCAGCACGCACGGCATCAGGTTCAGTACCAGACCGCCGGCCAATGCCAGCAGCAGGATCCACCACAGCGCGCCGGTCTGCTCGCTGTCGCCGGGTGGCTGGCTGCGCTTGCTGTTGTCGGCGGAGGCGTCGGGGGTCGCTTCGGCAAGGCTGGCGGCCTCGGCCGCCGGGCGCACCACCAGCGGCTGCGGTGCCGGTGGATTGGCCGGGTCGATCAGCGGCAACGGTGCCGGCTCACCCTTCTTGCCGCTGGGCAGCGGCGGGATGACCAGCGGCGCGACCGTGGCTTCTTCCTTGACCGAGACCTCGCCGGCCGGCAGCGACAGCCGTACCCGGCGGGTCATCGGCGGGTAGCAGATACCGTCGGTCTGGCAGCCCTGGAAGGTGACCACCAGCGTGGCCGGGGTGGCACGCGGGTGGTCGCGGCGCAACGGCAACGGCACGTCGACCTGGTCGAAGTACACCACCACATTGCCGAAATGCTCATCGCGGTGGGACTTGCCGGCTGGCCATTGCGGGCGGCCGGTGCGCACGCCATTGGCGCCTTCCAGTGCCAGCGAGGTGCGGTCGCGGTACAGGTAGTAGCCCGGCGCCGGCGAGAAGCGCAGCAACAGGCGGTTGCCGGTGTCGACGATGGCTTCAAAGCCGAAGGCCTTTTCCGAGGGGAGCGGCAGGCCCTGCACGGCTGCGATCTCGGTGCCCGGCAGCTTGAGACCGCCACCATTGGCCGCCGCCAGCGGGTTGAACAGGGGGGCGGCAGGGGCGGCAGCGGTTGCCGCCGGGGCGGCGCCCGGCAGGGTGACCTCGATGTTGCGCTTCTGCGGTGGATAGCACACGCCGGCATCGGCACAGCCCTGGTAGCGCACCTCAAGGGTGACGCTGTTACTGCCGGCGTCGGCGCGACCGGGCAGGATGGCACGTAGCTGGCGGTGGTAGGTCTCCACATCGCCGAAGAACTCGTCGTGCTTCTTTTCGCCCTGTGGCATCTGCAGGGCCTCGGCGCTGAAGCCCGGCCCGGCCTTGACGCTGGTGCGGTGGTGGTAGAGGTAATAGCCCGGTGCGATGTCCCACTGCAGCTCGATGCGGTCGCGGCTGTTGGCCTTGGCGGTCAAGGCGAAGGCCTGGTCAACCGGCAGCAGGTCTTTCTCGGAGACGGCCAGGGCCGGCAGGGCGGTCAGGCTGAGCAGGCAAAGGGCGGCAAAACGTCGCAGCAGCATCATCTATCTAGGTTTCCTCCCGGGTCTGCGCCCGGATCCAATCCAGGTACGGCGGCAGGCCGTCACTGGCCGAGATCGCGAGGATCTCAGGTACTTCGTAAGGGTGTTGGACGGTGATGGCGGCGCTCAGCGCCTGCAGCCGGTCACCACAGGTCTTGATCAGCAGCTGCACTTCCTGCGCCTGCTCGATCTGGCCCTGCCAGCGGTACACAGACCGCATGGGGGGCAACAAGTTCACACACGCGGCCAGCCGCTGCTCCACCAGGTGCAGGGCCAGCGCCTGCGCGGTTTGTTCGTCGGGGCAGGTGCAGAAGACCAGTTTTACGTCCATCCGGGCATTGTCGCAGAAGCGGATATGGCCGCTTTCAGTTGGAACTGTTGACATCGTTGTCATGGATTGTATATTGCGCCAGGTCACATTTTTCACGCGGACTTCACTTAGGTGAAGTTGGTGAAAAACCTGACAAGGCGCCGCAGGACGACGGATGCAGGCTTCAACGGGCTCTACAGGGGGGCTTAGATGGAACGACGTCACAGCAAGGGTTTCACGCTCATCGAGCTGATGATCGTGGTGGCCATCATTGTCATCCTGGCGGCCATCGCGCTGCCGGCCTATGGCGACTACGCACTGCGCAGCAAGATCCGGGTCGCGCAGAGCGACCTGTTGGCCTTGTCCACCAATGTGGAGAATTTCCGCCAGCGCACGCTGGGGTATCCGGGCAGTGACGGCGTGGCCAAGAAGGGCTGGACCGCGGGCGGCAAGGCCAGCAATTTTTCCTATACCTATGCCACCACCAGTGGCGGCTACCAGCTCAAGGCCGTGGCCAGCAGCGCCATGGGCAAGGCCAGCGGCTGCACCCTGACCCTGGATGAGGGCAACAGCCGCGGGGTTTCCGGCAACTGCGCCGGCGTGAGCGACTGGCCATGAGGCGGCGCGGCGGCGGTTTCACGCTGGTCGAACTGATGGTGACCGTGGCGGTGATGGCGGTACTGGCAGCCGTGGGCACGCCCTTCGCGCGGCAATGGATAGACAGCAACCGGCAGATGCAGGCCCGCAACCTGATGTGGGAGGCCGTGTCACAGACCCGTGCACTGGCCCTGCGCAACCCGGGCCAGGTGGCGGGGTTCGCCCCGGCCGCAAGGCTGCAGGCCAACCAGGGCGCCCTGCAGGTGACCTGGGGTGAGGCCGACGAGGTGTACTGGCAGGGGCAACTGCCAAACGGTGCCGAGCTGCGGTTGACCAATACCGAAGATTTTTCCGATGCCCAGGCGCTGATGGATTCGGGTAGTCACCTCGATTGCGTCGCCTTTGGCAATCGAGGTCAGCGCCTGCCCGCTGCGACGGGTTGCAGCACCGCAGCCATCCATGGACGCATCGCCGTTGGTCTCAACGACCAGGAGCCGCTGTATGTCGACCTGCTTTGATCGGCCTGGACAGCAGCGCGGCGACGTGCTGCTGGAGGCTTTGTTCGCGGTACTGATCACCAGCCTGATCGGCGGTGGCCTGGCGCATGTGGCGGCACGGGTGATGAACAGCCAGCGCGACGCCAAGGTGGAGAACCTGGTGGTCGAGAACCTGCGGGGTGCCTTGCAGCGCGAAGGCGTGGGCCTGTGCAGTCGCAGTGCGGTGCAGATAGCTCTGCCGGGCGGCGGCAATGCCGAAGCGGCCATTGCCTGTGAGGCGGCGTCGGCGACCGTTGCGATGGCCGGCGTCAGCCGCGCGGTGGATGTGCCGCAGCGGGTTGACCTGACCGTGGCGGCCAGCGCGCTGGGCAGCAAGGGCGCCGCCGAGGGCGACCCCGATCTGCTGTTGTCGACGCGGCAATGATCGCGATGGCCCGTACAGTGCCCGCGCTCCCGCAGCGGCAGTCAGGCCAGAGCCTGATCAGCATGCTGATCGGCGTGTTGATTTCACTGGTCACCATTGCCGCGATGATGGTGCTGTACAAGACCATGATCGAAGTGTCGGCCAACGCCTCGCGTTCGGCCTTGCGCGATGGTCAGGTATCGGCGGCATTGCTGGCCGCACAGATGGATCTGCAGAACGCCGGTTTCGGGGTGGCACCGGCCGATGCGATGTCCACCAAGCTGGTGGTGCGCGAGTCCGGCAAGGCCGTGGTGTGGCGCTACCGGCCGGACCTGGCCAGCAGCAGCTTCATCTGCAGCGGCCTGGTGCTGGTCGATACGCAGGGGTTGTACCGCTACCCCGCAAAAGCCTGCACCGATGCCGACAGCGTCAGCTGGAACGCCAACGAGCGCGAACCGCTGGCCGGTAGCGCGGCCTTCTTCACCCCGGCACAGAAGGGTGGGGCTGCCTATGACGCGGCCGAGGCCGAGGCCGGAGCGATGACGTTGGCACCGGGCTACGTGTTCACGCTGAAGACGCAGCAGCAGTGCCTGCCCTACATGCAGCAGGATTTTTCCAACGCTCCGTTGCACCCGGCTGCGCAGCAGCTGGCGCTGGAACGTGACGATGGCAGCAGCCATCTGTTCCAGCTGTGCCTTCCCAACCTCATGGTGACCAGCTGATGCGCAACGCAGGCAAGGGCAACAAGCGAGGCAACTTCTCCGCACCGCGCAAGCAGCGCGGTATCGCCACGTTGTTGGTGGTGTTGATGGTGGGGTTGGCGGTGTCGGTGACTGTGGCGGCGACGATCTACGCGTTGCGCGGTACCCAGTCACAGCAGTTGACCACCCATTCGGCCACCGCCGCGCAGGCTGCCGCCTGGCGCGGGGTGGAGGCGCTGCGCCTGTACCTGCTGGCAGTGGAAAAGCCGGTATGGCCTGGTTGGGTAGGCAATACCCATAAACCGGTCAGCGGGCTGGAGGCCTTGGGGGTCAGCAAGGCGCTGGTGACCGCGGTGGAAGCCACCGGCAGCAACCAGTACCGGGTGATCGCCCAGGTCACCGGCCAGGCGGGTGTGGGCTCGGGCCTGACCACGGCCACGGTGGAGGTTGTTTACGATGTGGTGCCGGGCAATGGCATGCCGGGCGTGCCGCCGGTATGCCATTCCATGCCCAATGCGCCGGTGGTGTTCAACGGCGACGTCAAGCTGGACGGTGAAGGCACCCAGGTTGTCGATGACAAGTACGACTACGAGAACATCGTCGTCTCCGGCAAGTTGACCATCGGTGCCGGTGGGCGCGGCAAGGTGTCCGGTTGTGCCAAGGGGCCGATCACGGTCACCGGGGGTGATATCGCCGACAACGGCCACCTGCACTCGGAGAGCCAGCTGGTCATCGGTGGCATGAGCTTCCCTGCCGGTGCACGGTTGTGGGCACGCGAGATCACCTTCAATGGGGGCAGTGGCGGTCCATTGGCCAGGGCGTGGGCCGGGGCCTATGACACCGTGGTATACGCCAACGGTGTGGCGGTGGGTGAGGCACGCGTGGGTGGCAGCCTGATTCCTTCCACGGTCTCCGGTGGCGTGCCCTGGACCCAGGGCACGGTACTGCCCACGGCGCTGGCGCGGGTCAAGGTGACCCTGACCCAGGGCAAGGGCACGCCGGATGAAGTGAACTTCCTGCTCAACCTGCCGGCCCTTGACATGACCAAGGCGGTGGACAGCGCAACCGGCGAACTGCGCGGTGCCGGGGCGGTGATGGAACAGCTGTCAGGGCCGGAGGAAACCGCCTTCCGCACGGCGGTGCTCAGCTTCAAGGCCAGGGCCATCCATGGCGGTGGATTCACCCAGGGCAGCGGTGCAACCACCGATATCGCCGATGCCTGGGGATGGAGCCTGAGCCTGGGCAGCGACAACCGCCGCTACGATCGGGTGCGTGCAGCCGGCAGTCTGGCGATCCAGCACCGGGGCGTACGCATCGGCGAATTTGCCGGCGGCGGTGAGATCTGGGCACAGAGCGGCAATGATGCCGGCGCGGGCTTTCCTGCAGTCGTTGGGCGTACTGCGGGCTACCGCTACTTTGGCGGCAGCAAGCAGCTGATGAATGAGGCCATGCAGCCCGCAGGCTTTGATGTCCAGGGCAGTCAGGGCAACTTTTCACCGGGCTTGCCGGGCCTGCCCTACTGCGATGTGCGCACCAACTACATCGATGCCGATGTCTATCGCGACCAATCCAACTACATCTTCGATGCCAACGGCGGCAAGCCGCAGCTGACCATCCGCAATGTCACCCGCGCCGATGGCGTGGTGATCGGTGCTGCCAGTGGAACCGTCTATCCGCTGACCAATCCCGATGCGGCGCAGCTCAAGGTGCTGGAAGACCTGTTTGCCTGTGGCAGCTGGGAAGGTGCGGACAAGGGGTGCCGTGCCATGTACAGCAACGGCCAGTGGAACCTGCAGCCGCAGAAGACGCCGCCGGGGATCTTCTGGTTTGACGGCCCGCTGGAGGTGCGATCAGCCAACCCTATCGTCGGCACGCTGATCGTGCGCGGCAACCTGGGCCTGAGCGATGCCGGTGGCATCAAGCTGCTGGAAGCCCCCAATTTCGCCGGCGTGGGCAAAGTCTGTGGCGGCGCGTACTACCCCACCAACCTGTGCGCCAGCCGTACGGCCTTCGTGACCTGGGAGGGTGCCGACGGCGCCATCTATACCGGCGCGGCCATCGGCAACGCCGCGGTGATTGCCAGTGGTGGTTTGAATGCGCAGAGCTGGACCAACATCCGCGGCTCGGTGGTGCTGGGCAAGAAGATCATCGTCGGCGGTAGCAAGGTGAATATCGAAGGCAGCCTGAGCGTTGGCAACAACGAGTTTTCGCAGATCGATATCGGTGCCACCGGCCTGAAGGTGGAAACCCCGCAGGACTGGAAGAACCTGGGGCAGTTGCCGGTGTGCAGCAAGGGCAGTCAGTCCTTGCCGACAACACCGGGAACCGCCGCCGTGCAGTGGTCGCGCTATCTCTGAAACAGACAATAAGAAATGCCGCATGGCGGCTGCTCTCTCTTGCTGGCGTGCCCCGCCGATCCCCCGGGGCGCGCCTTTTTTTTATGGAGCAGGCTGGCTGTCAGCCTGCTCCACACCGCATCAGTTCAACTGGCAACTGGCCGGCTTTGCCGAGGTGAACAAGGCTTCGCTGGCCCATTCCGGATGGTCGATGAAGGGGTTGCGGTTGCCCTGGAAGCTGTAGACGACCTCGTTGCGCTCGCGCTCGCGGGCGCTGGGCGGATCGGCCTGATGCCACTGCAGCAGGGTCGACAGCAGGCCCATGTAGGCCGGCGAGCTGGACGTCAGCACAATCTTGCTGCGGTCATTGGTCAGCTCCAGGTCCGGCTCGCCCTGGCCGGTAACCGGGTGTGCGTCACCTTCGTAGCGGATGGCCATGTACAGCACGGCGCGCGCGATATCGCCCTTGCGGCCGTCCCAGGTCTCGAAGCTGCCGCTGTTCCCGTCCGGGCCGACGAACCAGTTCTTCTGCCCACGCGCGCTGCCGCCGCCATCACCGGCATTGGCTTCGGTGGCCAGCGCCGTGCAGCCGCTGCTGCAGCCGGCCAGTGGTTTGTTGCCGCGGCTGGAGTTGAAGTTGGTATCGCTCAGGTAAAGCATGTGCGCGTCGGTGTGTGGTGCGTAGGGCAGGCCCTTGTCACCGGTCGCCGAGGAGAAGCCCAGCGACTTGGGCCAGGTGTGCTCGCGGTTGTAGGTCAGCCCCGAGCCGGTGCCGGCGCGTGCCGATACCTTGGGATAGCTGCGGTTGCGGTAGATGTCCAGGATGTTGTTCGGGTTGTTGGGGTCCTCGTCGGCAATCTCCAGGATGGTCCAGGTGTTGGTGCCGCTGCCGCTGTAGGGATACGACGTATGGCCTCGGATGGTGGCGTGCAGCGAACAGCGCAGCTGCGAGGGACTGCTGGTGTTGACCTTGGACCAATAGCCGGCGGTGCTGTTGTTGGCAACGGTGAAGGACACCACCGTGTTGCTGGCCGGGGTCAGGCCATCGGCATCGGTGATACGGCTGGCGGTGACGGTGAGCTGGCAGCTGTCGCCGGCGCTGAGCAGGTTCTGCGGGCTCAGCGAGAAGCTGGTGCCGCTGCCGGGATAGGCAAGGCTGACCGCCCCGGCCTGCGTGCATTGCAGCGCGAACGCACCACTGGCGGCAGTGACTGCCTCGCTGAACTGCACCTGCAGATCGGCGGCCACGGCGACATTGCTGGCACCATTGGCCGGCAGGGTGCTGCTCACCGAAGGGCGTGTACCGGTACCCGTGCCGGTACCGGTGAAGGTCTGGTCGAAGTTGCATTGGCCAAAGGTCTGCGCTGCGGAGCTGCGCCAGCTGAAATCGCTGGCGGCCTTGCCGCTGCCGCCCAACTGCAGCGATGTGCCTGCCGGTGTGCTGTTGGTTTCCGCTACCGGGATCGTGGCGCTGGTCATGCCGGCGGCAGGGCCATTGCTGGCCTTCAGCGATCCCTCGTAGCCGAGGAACTGCACCACCTGACCGTTGCCGTCGACCAGTGCGATGCCGTCGTTGCCGCCGTTCTGGATCAGGTTGGTCGAGCGCAGGCTGGCGATGGACACCGTGCTGCCACACGTGACCGGGCTGCCGGCAGGCAGGCTGCGGGTGCTGTAAGCGGTGCCGGCGTTGGCATTGGCGCCGTTGTACAGCACCACCTGGTAGGTGGACAGGTCTTCGCCCGCGGTGGCGACGACTTCGATGCCCTCACCGATATCGCCGTTGCTGTTGTCGTAGTGCAGTTCGTTGACGAACACCGCGGCGGCGGCGGGTGCGCTGGCCAGGGCGGCGAGCAGGGCCAGCGATGCTGGCCGCATGATCGAACGGGTGGTCATGGCAATGGGTACCCCAATTGGATGGTGGACTCCCCCCGCCGGCAAGGGTAGGCGTTGTAGATGACGGGTTGAAGCAAGTGCTTCCACATGCCCTTGGCCAGGTAATAGAAGAAGCCGAACACGAAAGCCAGGGCGAAGCTGGCGATGGGCGGCTTGACGTCCTTCAGCGCCTCCCTGCGTTGCGGCCCCTTGGGCAGGGCCTTGTACAGCGGCATCTGCAGGCCGCCCCACTTCTGTACGCCCTTGAAGAACTGTTTCCAGCGGTCGGAGACGTCCAGGCTGTCGATGTCGGCCCCGTTCTGGGGGATGACCGGGGTGGAGCTGGTGGCGTAGGGATTCTGGTCCATGGTGGTTCCTTGGTGATCGGTGCGGGTAGGGCGGGTGTCTGCCCGTACCTGGGTAATCACCGGACAGGGCCGGAATGCGTCATTTATCTTCCATGGCCGCCCGTGTCAGCCCCACCGGACACGATCAGGCAATTTGCTTCCCGGCCCTTGAAAGCTTTGCGGCGGGCCCCAACCTCCCGAACAAGCCCGTTCGACGGGCCTTTTTAAGCGCGCCGCCCGCAGCCCTGGATTTCCCCCGCTGGCGGCGCCTGAATTTCAGGCCAATCAATTACTTAAGAGGTCTTTCATGAGCATCAAGCCGCTTCACGACCGCGTTGTGGTCAAGCCGATCGAAGCCGACGAAATCTCCGCCGGCGGCATCCTGATCCCGGATTCGGCCAAGGAAAAGTCCACCAAGGGTGAAGTCGTGGCCGTGGGCCCGGGCAAGCCGCTGGACAACGGTTCGGTGCGCGCCCCGGCGCTGAAGGTTGGCGACAAGGTCATCTACGGCCAGTACGCCGGCTCGACCTACAAGGCCGAAGGCGTCGAGTACAAGGTGCTGCGCGAAGACGACGTGCTTGCCGTCATCGGCTGAGCCGCCGCGCCACCTGTTCCTGTCATACCCCTTTCCCGATAAAAGCAGCCGAGCTTGGCTCGGCTCTACTCAGAGGTAATCGCAATGGCTGCCAAGGATATTCGTTTCGGTGAAGACGCCCGTTCGCGCATGGTGCGCGGCGTCAACGTTCTCGCCAATGCCGTCAAGGCCACCCTCGGCCCGAAGGGCCGCAACGTC
>PJUE01000261.1_pt1 | contig 48543 bp, 41 predicted proteins | sample 1512171 | NCBI WGS metagenome assembly PJUE01 (sample SAMN08177674, study PRJNA422409) | Feces metagenome, whole genome shotgun sequencing project. | isolation source: Chicken feces (3) enriched on wood chips: alkali lignin treatment | host: Gallus gallus | place: USA: Madison | collected 2015-01-15
GCGTCCGTGAGGGCAGAAAACCAAGGCTATGTCTTGGTTTTCCAATAATCAGCGGCTGAAAATCGGGCTTTTCGGCATCCCTACGTCCATTTCCGGCTGATGGGCAACTTGTTCGGAGTTTCCTTAACGGTTAATCGAGTTCACGCTGATAACGACGCAACGCCGCACCGTCACGGAGTACCCGCCGTAAGCAATCCATCGTCGATTACCTGTTGGCGATAGCACTGTTCGATGGCCCTTTCCCGGGCTTTGAACCTGCCAACCTGTTGTCAAGATCAAGCGAGACTGCCAGGTGCGCCCACCCTGCAGAGTTTACGTAGTCAAGCATTGAGCATTAGCCCCCCTATTCGGCCACGCGTTGCACGTTGCCGGACCAAGGTTCAAAACATTGAACGCGGCAAGGAGTTTGCGATGGCTGATTCAAGCAAAAAAATGAGCCTGGTCGGGCTCACGACGCTGGTGACAGTCAACATGATGGGTTCGGGGATCATCATGTTGCCTACCAACATGGCTCAACTGGGCGCTGTCTCGCTGTTGTCGTGGCTTTTCACGGCAATCGGCTCGATGGCCATCGCTTATTGTTTTGCCCAGTGCGGCGTCTTCTGCTCACGCTCTGGCGGGTTGTCCGCCTACACCGAAGAGGCTCACGCGAAGTCGGGTTTTTTCCTCTGCTCATACCTGTACTTCCTGTCTCTGGCCATCGCCAACGTAGCCGTGGCCATCTCTGCGGTGGGCTACATGACCGCTTTCTTGCCCTGGCTGGGTAGTGGTGCCATCCCGTTGTGCATAGGCACCATCGGGCTAATCTGGCTGACCACCTTCGCCAACTTCGGCGGCCCCGGCATCACCGGCAAGATCGGTGCTTTCACGGTCTGGGGCGTGATCATTCCGGTAGCGGGCCTTTGCATCATCGGCTGGTTCTGGTTCAAGCCCGATGTACTGGTCGCCGCCTGGAACCCTAACAATCTGCCGATTTCCGAGTCCATCGCCAAAGCCATTCCTCTGACCCTGTGGGCGTTCCTGGGCATGGAGTCGGCGGCCCAAGCCACCGATGCCGTGGAAAACCCCAAGCGCAACGTCCCACTGGCCTGCCTGTTCGGCACCTTGGGGGCTGCCGGTGTCTATATACTGTCGACCACCGTCATCCAGGGCATCATTCCCAATGCCGATCTGGCCAAGTCCACGGCGCCCTTCGCGCTGGTCTACGCCACGATGTTCAATCCATTGGTAGGCCATATCGTCATGGCCCTGGCGGTCATGGCGTGTGTCGGCTCGCTGCTGGGGTGGCAATTTACCTTGGCACAAACTGCCAAGATGACCGCCGATCAGAACCTGTTCCTCAAGTTCTTCAGCAAGGTCAATGCCATGAACGCCCCTGTCGTCGGCATGATCGTCTGTGGCGTGCTGCAAACCTTGATGGCCCTGTCGACCATTTCACCGGATGCCGCCGCCCAGTTCAGCAAGCTGGTCAACCTGGCGGCGGTGACTAACCTCATCCCATATTTAACCGCGCTGACTGGTCTGCTGGTCATCATGTACAAGGCCGGTGTCTCAACGACAATCTACGCGCGCAACCTGGTAGTGCTGCTGGTTGCGGTGACGTACTCCTTGTATGCCCTGTATGCCTGCGGCAAGGATGCGGTCATGGGCGGCACCCTGGTACTGGCTTTCGGTTACCTGCTCTACGGTTTCCTCGCCAAGCGTTTCACCGACACGCTGCCAGCTGAACAGGCCGGGGCCGGCAATCCTTAGGCGCGGCAGCCAGGACTGCACAGACATCTGCATACGGGGAAACCGGACATGAACGTACCATTCATCAAAACCACCCGTTTTTTGCTCGCTCTGGCGTTTTTGACGCTGCCTTTGATGGCCAGTGCCTCCACACTTGAACGCGTGCGCAGCAGCCACAGCTTCACCATGGGCTACCTGCCAAACCTGGCCCCCTTCAGCACGCAGGAAGGCGACAAAGCCAGCGGCTATGCCATCGAGCAGTGCCTTAAAGTTGCAGACAAGCTCAAGCGCGAACTTGGCCTGCCGGACCTGCAAGTGCGCTACCAGCCGGTTACGGTTTACGAGCAGGTCAGTGCGGTGAGCCAGGGGAAAGTCGATATTCTCTGCACGCCGACTCCGCCCACTCTGGAACGGCGCAAGACGATCAGTTACGCCATACCGATCTACACCGCCGGTCTCTCTGTCGTGGTGCGCAAGGATGCCCCCGAATCGCTGCTTAATGTACTCAATGGCAAAGTCGCCAATAGCGGACCGACCTGGCGAGCAAGCATCAACAGTGGTCTGGCCAACCACACATACGCCACCATTGAGGGCGGTGTAACCGAAGACTGGGTTCGCGAAAGGATGCGCCTGCTTGGTGTAATCGCTTCACTGGTTACGGTGGCCAACAACGATGAGGGCATCAAGCTGGTCGCCGACGGCAAGGCGGACGCGTTCTTTGCCGAGCGCATGTTGCTGAAAAACGAAATAGCCAAGGAAGGGGCTCCCAAAAACCTGATGCTCCTGGACCGCATATTCGAGTACTCGCCGGTGGCGATGATGGTGGAGCGCAATGACGAAGACTTCCGCCTGCTGGTCGATACGGCCTTGAGCGAAGCCTATCGTTCGGGCTCCATTGAAAAGGACTACGACAAATACTTGGGAGGGACCAACGATATCGTGAAGAAATTGTTCAGGGTGTATGCGTTGCCCGAGTGACATCCATCGCTACAGGCCGTCTGCGAGCAGCCTTCCAGGCGCTGTATGAAAAGCCGTCTCAAGGCTTTTCATACAGACGCTAACCTTGGCCGCAGGTCAGTAGCAGATACGCCATTTCCTGAGCGTGGCAAGTGTCGAGGAAACCATGGGGGATTCAGCCTGCTCATCCACAGGCAAAAGAAACGGCCTTTGAGGTCGTTTCTTTTTTTGCGTCTTTGATCGAACTTAGGAAACCCAAGACTCGACCACATCAGATCCATATTGAGCCTTCCACTCCTTCAGCAGTTTGTGGTTGCCACCTTTGGTCTCGATGATCTCGCCGTTGTGCGGGTTCTTGTACTGCTTAACCTGACGAGCGCGACGAGGTGCTTTCTCTGCGGCAGCAGGTGCGACACGGCGACTGGCCTGTGGATCCAGAAGGTTGATGATGTCACGAAGGCTATAGCCATATTGGCCCAGCAGATCGCGCAGTTTGGTCTCAAACTCGATTTCTTTCTGAAGCTCACGGCTGCCTTTCATGGCCTCCAGTTCGGCCAACTGGGCGGCCAATTTTTGCTCAAGTTGTCTAAATTCTGCCAGACGCGACATGGGGATACTCCGAAGTTGGATAGGTGACCTTTAGAGCATCCTAACGCAGTTTAAATTCAAACCGAAATGAAAATCAGGGCCACCTGCCCCACTTTCCTGTTGCAGAGCAAGCGCCACACCGCCAATGTCTCATTTAGAGATGCCTGAATTTGAAACCCTCCAGCCTGACCTTGGCGAGTAGAAAGTTATCTACGCTGACACGCGCCAGCGCTGCATGGCCCACTCAGCCGACATTACGACTACCGCAACTGACAGCGCCTAGGTTCTGTACGAAAAGTCTTGAGACGCAGGTCAGGCAAGGCGAAAACAGCCGAGGAACGGCCGGGGTCGCGCCCGACTGTACGGGAGTACATGAGCATTCCGAGGCGGTTTTCAACGCAGCATGAACAAGTATCAAGGCTTTTCGTACAGAGCCTAGTGTGGTGTTTTGCAAATACGGCCAATAACTCGCGAGCGATTTTTGCGCTCAGGCAAGGCGTCGCGACGAGTCGTAGCCCAGCTACGGCGAGGAGCGACAACGCCGCATGAGCGCACAAAGCGCCGCGAGTTATGGTCGTTATTTGTGAAACACCACACTAGAACTCCACCCTCCCCCGACCCGCCTTGACAGCGCTGCGCCTGGCTTTTCCTTCGAGGCGGCGGGTCTTGGAGCCCAGGGTCGGCTTGGTGGGGCGACGTTTCTTATCGGTCTTGCCAGCGGTGATGATCAACTCGGCAAGACGCGCCAAAGCGTCCGCACGGTTCTGCTCCTGTGTGCGGTACTGCTGGCCCTTGATGATCAATACGCCGTCGCCGGTGATACGACTGTCACGCAGCGCCAGCAGCCGCGCCTTGTAAAACTCGGGCAACGATGAAGACGGGATGTCGAAGCGCAGGTGCACGGCGCTGGACACCTTGTTGACGTTCTGCCCGCCCGCGCCTTGCGCGCGGATGTAGGTGAGTTCGATTTCGGCATCCGGCAGATGCACGTTATTGGAGATGGTCAACATGATAGGGCCCTTTTCATTCCCCATTATCACAGACTGCGCTGCTGTCCCATAGGACAACACATAATGCTCTGCCCGTTCAGTGTCATCGTGAGCGCCGCAACGCAGAAAGCTGCACCTGAGCGCTAGGCCAGCGCGTACAAACTGAACCTGCGGGGACAACTGACCGAGTGTGAAGGCCCAAGAGGCGATCGTTACTGCACTGCCTCGACCACTGTCATCACCCTCTCGGACGAGTTCCCATGGCGTTCGTAATTGGACGCGCAGGCCACGATGCCATGCTTGCGGAGCGTGTCCCTGTCCTGCCGTTCAGCGACCGTAATCATTCAATGAGCGTTAGCGGACGCTCGGGTTTTCCAAAGCGAAAGCAACACGCCGCCAATCAGAAGGCCGATGGTAACGCTCAACGATATTTCGGCGGGTACTTTACCCACAATGTCATGAAGGAAGATTTTAGCGCCGATAAAGACAAGCACCAGAGCCAGCGCGTACTTAAGGTAAACAAAGCGACTGATCATCGCAGCCAATGCAAAATAGAGCGCTCGCAAGCCGAGAATAGCAAAGATGTTCGAAGTATAAACGATGAACGGGTCCTGTGTGATTGCAAATATTGCAGGCACGCTGTCAACAGCAAACACTAAATCTGCACATTCAATCAGGACAAGTGCAAGGAATAGTGGCGTCACCCACAGAGTTCTTTTTCCTGACATGTCAGGCAAGCGGACCACAAAGCGTTGACCGTGCAATTCTTTGGTGATGCGCAGGTGTGTGCGCAGGTATCTGACGAAACGGTTGTTTTCCAAGTCAGGCGCATGATCGACGCGAGCGAATAGCATCTTTACCCCGGTGAAGACCAGGAACGCGCCGAAGCAGTAAAGTATCCAACTAAACTGGGCGATGAGCGCAGCCCCGAGGCCGATCATGATAGCCCTCAAGACGATGACCCCCATAATCCCCCAAAACAATACTCGGTGCTGGAACTCCCGAGGAATGGCCAGAAAACTGAAGATCAGCGCAATAACGAAAACGTTATCCATTGACAGGGATTTTTCAATCAAGAAACCTGTCACATAGTCCATGCTGGCGTCGCTGCCTTTCTGGAAATACACCCAGACCGCGAACAGAAGGCCCATACTGATGTAGCCCGCAGACAGCAACAAGCTCTCTTTGACTCCAATTTCCCGATTGCCGCGATGGAGCACACCTAAGTCAAGGGCCAACAGTGTTAGCACAACAGCGAAAAAGGAAAGCCAAAGCCAGAGGTCAGTACCAAGAACGTCTTGATTGAGATACTCACTAAGGGCAGACATGAGCCCCTCCTGTATAGTCGTAGTTCAACAACTATGACTCCGACATGGCGGTATAACCGTCAGAGGGGCCCGGCGTCACGAAGAAAGAATTTATCGGGCGCGAGTAGGCTGCAAGTAGAAAACATTTACAAATCATGTCCATGACAAGCTAAAACGCATGTAGTGGAAAACTCATTTCGGACACCTGATAGCACCCGGCTCAATGATGACCCGCACGTTATCAACGCCTTCATTGGAGCAAAGCGCCGTTTGCTCGCGATCAAGCGCCACTTCACGGTTAACCTGATGCAGCACCTTCCGTCGCTCAGCGGGCACCCGCTTACGCACGCCAGTGCCGAACATAAGGTGAACAATCCAAAAAGGCATTTCACCATGACACCAGCAAAACCTTTTACGTTACTGCTTGCACTTTGCCTGGGCTGCGCTTCACCACTTGCTTCGGCCGCCACAGAACTGAACCATCAGCGCGCCCCTGGCATGCAATCGAACGACAGTGGACAAATGAACGACCAAGGCGGAGCGACTGGCTCGGGAGCACCCGGCGATGGAATGGGTACGGGTGATGGCGGCACTGACGACAATGGGACGGACAATACCGGAGGTGACGGTACCGACAGCGACTCGGGAACCGGCAGTCATGACTCTGGTAGTAGCGGCACAGACGCGGGGGGTGGTGGCAGTGGCTCAACCGGAAGTGGATCACGCGCAGGTTCCGGCAGTTAGCTGATAGGGCCGATCGCCACGGATCACCCTTCCATCCTACCCTGGTTTTCAACCGTTCATGCAACCCATGCAGGAGTAAATACCATGCCACGCGGGGACAAAGACAAGTACACGGACAAGCAGAAACGCAAGGCCGAGCACATCGAGCAATCTTACGAGGACAAGGGCGTGGGCAAGGATGTAGCCGAAGCACGCGCCTGGGCCACCGTCAACAAGCAATCCGGAGGCGGTGAAAAACACGCAGGCTCGGGAAGCAGGACACCGTCGCACGCGAAGAAGACCGCACGCTCGGATTCGGCCAAGCGCGCCGCTGAATCTCGCCAGGGGCATTCGCGGACGTTGCACGCGTCGCTGGAATCGCAAAGCAAGGAAAGCCTTATGAAAGAGGCACGCAGCAAAGACATCAAGGGGCGCTCGACCATGACCAAGGCACAGCTGATTGAAGCCCTGCAGAAACACGGGTGACGGCCAGACGTGATCGGCAACTTGGAAAGCCGGCTGAACGATTACTCAGCCGGCCCGGTCGCACAACAGAGACGCAGCCGACTGCGCAAACCCTGACCGTGAGGACCTACCATGAGCGCGATCTCTCCCAATGGGGCTGAAGAATACCCCATCGGCCTGACCCTGAATGGTCAGCGACTGACACTGCAGGTGAATCCCTGGACCACACTCCTCGACCTTTTGCGCGAGCAGTTGGACCTGGTCGGCACCAAGAAGGGTTGCGACCATGGCCAGTGCGGGGCCTGCACGGTGCTGCGCGATGGCAAGCGCATCAATGCCTGCCTGACCTTGGCCATCATGTGCAACGGGGCCGAACTGGTGACCATCGAAGGGCTGGCCAGCGGCGACGTTCTGCACCCCATGCAGCGTGCATTCATCACCCACGATGCTTTCCAGTGCGGTTACTGCACCCCGGGGCAGATCTGCTCCGCAGTCGGGCTTGCCCGCGAAGGCCATGCCTACACTCGTGAGGCCATTCGCGAACAGATGAGCGGCAACCTTTGCAGGTGCGGTGCATACGGCAACATCGTCGCTGCGGTGGAAGAAGCCCTCCCGATGATGACGGATCTGGCCCAGCCACAACGAGGGCCGAATCCATGACGCCTTTCAGCTACCACAAGCCCGCATCCATCAGCGAAGCCGTGAGCCTGGCTGACGCTAGCTCGCACTTCATTGCCGGGGGCACCAACCTTGTCGACCTGATGAAAGAAAACGTGGTTCGCCCCCAGCGCCTGATCGACATTTCCGGGCTTGGGCTGAACCGCATCCAACCCACGCCAAACGGAGGCTTGTTGATCGGCGCATTGGTGAGCAACGCCGACCTGGCCTGGCACCCGATGATCGAGCAGCACTATCCATTGCTGTCGGACGCGATCCTGGCAGGGGCATCACCGCAATTGAGGAACATGGCCAGCACCGGTGGCAACTTGCTGCAACGTACTCGTTGCTACTACTTCTACGACACCGGCACCCCCTGCAACAAACGTGAGCCCGGCAGCGGATGCCCGGCGCGTACCGGCTTGAACCGTATCCACGCGATTCTCGGTGCCAGTGATGCCTGTGTCGCGACCCACCCCTCGGATATGTGCGTGGCATTGGCAGCGCTCGAAGCCGTGGTGCATGTGCAGGGGCCGCGCGCAGAGCGCCAAATACCTTTTGCGGTGTTTCATCGCCTCCCCGAGGACACCCCGGAGCGAGACAATCAGCTGGCAGTCGATGAACTGGTGGTCGCCATCGAGCTGCCGCCTCCGGTGTTCGAACAACATTACCGTTATCTGAAAATTCGCGACCGCGCCTCCTACGCGTTCGCGCTGGTGTCGGTCGCCGCAGCCTTGAGCTTCGATGGCCAGGTGATCCGGCAAGCTCGCCTGGCGCTGGGCGGCGTTGCCCACAAGCCGTGGCGAGACGTGGTTGTGGAGCGCATGCTGGCCGGCCAGGCGCCTAGCGAAGCGCTTTTCATCCGGGCCGCAAAAACGTTGCTGCAAGGTGCAAAACCTCTGAGCCACAACGGTTTCAAGGTCACGCTCGCCCAACGCGCCATTGTGCGGGCACTGGATGACGCGGCGCGCGGCGCCGCTAACGGGGGGGCACGACCATGATCAAACCTACACCGGTATCCGGCACGTCCCTGGACCGCGTAGACGGCGTGGCGAAGGTCACCGGGCAGGCGCGTTACGCGGGCGAATACCCCGAAGTGGACCTGCTCCATGGCAGCGTTGTGTCCAGTACCATCGCCCGAGGTCGGGTACTCAACATCGACAGTACGCAGGCACTGCGCGTGCCCGGCGTGGTCGCCGTGCTGGACCATGACCAACGTCCGCACATTTCCAGTTATGACGACGACTACAGCGACGCCGATTCCGCGAATGGGGCGCCGTTTCGGCCCTTGTTCAATGATCGAGTGCTCTACAACGGGCAACCGCTGGCGCTGGTGGTCGCCCAGACCCTCGAGCTGGCCCGGTATGCAGGTTCGCTGATCAGGATCGAGTACGCCGAGGAGCCCCACCAGACAGACCTGGGCGCATGCCAGCAGTCGCATGCGGCACCCGCCGAAACACCGGCGCCGCGTGGCGACTTTGCCGCGCAGTTTGCCAGGGCCCCGGTGCAGGTGGATGCCACCTACCTGACTGCCAACGAGTACCACAACCCCATGGAGCCGCATGCATCGACCGTGCTCTACAAGGCCGACGGCACACTGGAAATCCACGACAAGACCCAAGGCACGCAGAACTGCCAGGACTACCTGCACAAGGTGTTCGGCCTGCCCAAGGCAAGCATCCGCGTGCGCGCGGCGTTCGTCGGCGGTGCCTTCGGCTCGGGCTTGCGTCCGCAGTACCAGTTGCCGCTGGCAGTGATGGCGGCGTTGCACCTGCAGCGCTCGGTGCGCGTCACGCTGACTCGCCAGCAAATGTTCACCTTTGGCTACCGGCCCCGCACCGAGCAGCGCCTGCGCTTGGGCGCGGACGTAAACGGGCAGTTGCTGGCGATCGCCCACGATGCACTTGGCCAAACCTCACGCTTCGAGGACTTCACCGAGCACGTGGTGGAATGGAGTGGCATGCTCTACCAGTGCGACAACGTTGCCCTCAGCTATCGCCTGGCCTCGCTCGACGTGTACACCCCGCTGGACATGCGTGCGCCTGGTGCCGCGTCGGGGATGATTGCCCTGGAGTGCGCCATGGATGAACTCGCCTGTGCAGCGCAGATAGACCCGCTTGAACTGCGCCGGCGCAATTTCACCGCCAACAATGCCAACGAGGGCAAACCCTACTCCAGCAAAGAACTGCTGGCGTGCTATCGGCAAGGTGCCGAACGTTTTGGCTGGCAAAACCGTAATCCGCAACCGCGCAGCATGCGCCATGGCAACCAACTGGTCGGCTGGGGGATGGCCGGTGGTGTCTGGGAAGCCATGCAGATGAAGGCCAGCGCCAAAGCACGCTTCGATGCCCAAGGCCACCTCACCGTCTGCAGTGCCACCACCGATATCGGGACCGGCACCTATACCGCCATGACGCAGATCGCAGCCGACGCGGCTGGCGCCAGGGTGCAGGATGTCACCTTCGTGCTGGGAGACTCTTCACTGCCCACCGCACCCCTTCAGGGCGGATCGTTTACGGTGTCGTCGGTCGGTTCGGCCGTGCGCCAGGCCTGCCAGGTACTGCGCACCAAAGTGCTGGAACATGCGCGCAGGATGTATCCCCAAGTGGCCAGCACGGCCCGGGAGCACATCATTTTCGCCGATGGCTACCTGCACGCGGGCAGCCATCGCCTGGCCTTGGCGGACATCATCGCCAGCGCCCCTGAAGGTGAGTTCGAAGTGCAAATCGACGCCGAGCCCGGCGCCAGGCGCCAACCGTTCTCCACCGCTACCCATTCGGCAGTATTCGTGGAAGTCCACGTCGATGAGGACCTTGGCACAATCAAGGTTGCACGGGTAGTCAGTGCCGTGGCGGCCGGACGGGTAATCAACCCGAAAACCGCACGCAGCCAGATCTTGGGAGGCGTGGTATGGGGGGTGGGTATGGCCCTGCACGAAGCCGCGTTGACCGATCATAGGTTGGGCCGCATCGTCAACCACAACCTGGCGGAGTACCACATCCCGGTCAACGCAGATAGCGGGGATATCGAGGTGATCTTCGTTGAAGAGCACGACGATATCGTCAACGAGCTGGGGTCCAAGGGTGTGGGCGAAATCGGCGTCGTTGGGGTGGCAGCCGCCGTGGCCAATGCGGTCTACCATGCCACGGGCAAGCGTGTGAGGGAGTTTCCGATCACGCTCGACAAGGTGCTGTGATCCGGCGGGGCCAAGGCCCCGCTCGCTGCCTGCGTCGAGACGGGCTCTTTAGGCTGATCGCATACCGACTGCTTTTCGCCAACTCCAGGTCCTTGGCGGGCAGGCCCAAGGTTGAACGGGCGGTTCTGGTTCAGGCCCAGCCAGACCAGGCCCACGCGGTCGACCATCTAACAAGGGCTCAGGCGCTCCTGATGGCCTGTATATGATCCTGGGTGCTGCCAGGTTGAGCGGTCGAGCTTTGATTGGTGTTGTCCATCGTCATGCCCTCGAGCCTGATGGGTCAGCGAATGCCTTATTGGTTGGGCATTCATTCGGGGGACGCAGGGGTGAAGGCGGAAGTTCAGCCCTTATGATCTATAACATTTACCCGGACTACCAAAGGAAACAGCGCAATAAACGTTCAACGTTTAAACCGGTGCAACGGCTTTAAACGTAACGGTAATCCGCACCAGGCAGCCTTCAGAGATTCACCGCTGGCGACGATCCTGATCACGTGCCGCTTTTTGCGCGGTGGAATCATGCGATGTTCCCGTGGATCCATCCGGGCGATGCGCATCGTTGTCCCTTTCTTCCTCGCCGTGGGATTTCTGTGAACCTGACTTTTTTGAAAGGACTTCTTTGGTCATGATGTTCCTACTCTTCGCTGTGATCAGGAGAGCTCGGCCCAGTGCGCCAACACGTCAGCGCTGCTGCCCCTCTACATGAAGGAGGGCTGGGAACTGAACAAAGTTCAGACAGGTTTCAGGGAAGGGACAGGCGGACAAGCCATGCGCTGAACCAAATGTCCCAGGATTGCGTCCACCGCAAAAGAACACGCGAGTCGATACCCTTATGGCGACCGAACCTGTATTAGCTGCGCTCGGCTACCTCAAAGAGAACCGGTTGATCCTTTCCACCGCCGAATCATGTACCGCAGGTTGCATGGTCGCCTTGTTGGCGGCGGTGCCCGGCACTGGAGAAGTGCTGGAAAGTGGCTATGTCGTCTATTCGCCCTGTGCGAAAAAACGCTTGCTGGGGGTCAGCGCCGAGACAATCGAGCGATACGGTCTCACCAGCGAAGCCGTGGCCTGGGAGATGGCTTTGGGCGCGTTGAGAGACAGCAGTGCGAACGTGGTGATTGCAACGACAGGTGTTGCAGGGCCCAACCCTGAATCCGGGGTGCCCCCGGGGACGATGTGCTTTGCCTGGGCCTTCGCCGGCGAGCCTGTAGCCGTATTTACACGTACCCAACGTTTCTTTGGGGAGAGGTCGGATGTGATGCGGCAGGGCGCGCTATTCGGGCTGACGCGCCTGGCCCATTACCACCAACGCTGGCTTCGCGGCGAACGCGCCTGAGGGTAAGTGAAATGGCGGACGACGAGCTGATTTCCAGACGTTATCCCATCCGGGAAAACATACCCATGCAAAAGCGAGTTTGGCGCTACGAGCGTGTAGGTTGGTATGTGCGGGTGATCATTGTCCTGCTGGCTTTGGCCGGGCTGTCGGTAATGACCCGTTGAGCGACGCCCAATCGATAAGCCAGGATGGTCGACTAAAGACAGCGCGCAGCCTGATACACACCCGCGCGCCCACCCGGGAGTGGGCAAGGCGGATGGGCGCGACGCTCCATAATTCCGGCGGCCGCGAGTCTCGGCCAAGCGTTCTGAACCAGGTTATGTGCTCGCCAGTCCTACTTCCAAACGCAATCAGTTGGGTACGCGTGATGAATGACTGGATCGACTTTCTCGAATGGCCTGCCATGGTCCTGACCGTGCTCGCTGCTTGGTGCATCGGCTCAGGGCGCCCAGGCCGGCGCAAACTGGGCTTCTGCTGCTTCATTGCCAGCAATGTGCTGTGGGCAATATGGGGATGGCAGGCGCAGGCCTGGGCACTGATCATCCTGCAGGTTTTCCTGTGCGCCATGAACCTGCGGGGCTGGAAGAAAAACGCCGCGATGCAACCGGGCTGATCGCTTGAACTTTTCCCTCCCTCTTGGCTTCCCCTGCATACCCATCACGGAAATACACGGCTGCAGGAGCAAATTCCATGAGAGCATTGACCTACCACGGCGCAAACGATGTCAGGGTCGATACCGTCCCAGACCCCATCATTCAAGATCCTGACGATATCATCCTTCGGGTAACCGCAACCGCCATTTGCGGCTCGGATCTACACCTTTATCGGGGCAAGATCCCGCAGACCGAGGCGGGTGATATTTTTGGCCATGAGTTCATGGGGGTCGTCGAGGATACCGGCAGGGCCGTTACCAACCTGCAGATCGGCGACCGCGTGGTGGTTCCTTTCGTCATTGCCTGCGGCAGTTGCTTTTTCTGCCAACACGACCTGTTCGCCGCCTGCGAAACCACCAACACCGGTCGCGGGTCACTCATCAACAAAAAAGGCATCCCGCCCGGAGCCGCACTCTTCGGATATAGCCATCTGTATGGAGGCATCCCCGGAGGGCAAGCTGATTACGTTCGAGTGCCGAAAGCCAATGTTGGCCCGTTCAAGGTGCCAACCGCGCTGGCTGATGACAAGGTGCTGTTTCTCTCCGATATCCTGCCAACCGCCTGGCAGGCAGTCCTCAACGCCGAGATCGGCCAGGGCTCTTCATTAGCCATTTATGGCGCGGGGCCGGTGGGTCTGCTGACTGCCGCCTGCGCGCGAATGCTCGGTGCCCAGACCATCTTCATGGTCGATGACAACGACTACCGTCTGACCTATGCCCAGGACGCTTACGGTGTCACCGCGATCAACTTCGAGCAGGATGACGACCCTGCCGACAGCATCATCCGCCAGACACCAGGCATGCGCGGTGTCGACGCGGTCATCGATGCCGTTGGCTTCGAGGCCAAGGGCAGCACCGCCGAAACAGTCATGACGGCATTGAAGATCGAAGGCAGCAGTGGCAAGGCCTTGCGCCAGAGCATTGCAGCTGTGCGCCGCGGAGGCATTGTCAGTGTCCCCGGCGTGTATGCCGGCTTCATCCACGCCTTCATGTTCGGCGACGCATTCGACAAAGGCCTCACGTTCAAGATGGGCCAGACACATGTGCAGAAATACCTGCCAGAGCTGCTTGAGCACATCGAGGCCGGTCGTCTGCAACCCGAGCGCATCGTCACCCACCGCCTCGCCCTGGAGGAAGCGACCATGGGTTACAGGATGTTCGACCAGAAACAGGACAACTGCCGCAAGGTCATTCTGGTTCCCGGCGCGGCATCCGGCACCTTGGGCCCCGAATACGTGTAAGCCACAGGAGACAAGCCTATGAACGACCTTGCCATGTATTTCTGGATTGCAGTGGCGGCCATTCTGTTGCTCATCGACTTATGGGCCATCGTGAGTGTGTTCAGAAGCGACAAGTCCGACGCCTGCAAAGTGCTATGGGCCTTGGTGATCGTCGTGCTTCCGATCGTGGGCCTGGCCATCTGGGGCGTTGCCGGGCCGCGCGGTATCAAGCGCGGAACCGGGCCGACATCCGACGAACACAGCAAAGGTTGAACGTTTTGCAACGCACATCGAAAGGGGTCATTACCATGATCGATCAAGCGACAGGCATGAAACCAGGCGAACGTTACCGCGTCGAGAACGTCGAGCGCGCCCATCAATTCCCCGGCTTTTTTCTAGACGGTAGATATTACCTTGGCCCCGAACTGCTGACGGCTGTCGGCTGGCTTGAAGGCACGAAGTTCATTTATGACAGCCTGGATGCGGAGGGTGAGCCGGTATTCCCCGATCGGGTGGCCGGCACCATCGAGGGGCTGAAATTGGTGCTGGTCGACGGCACCGCCCTGGAGCTCTCGAGGATAGAAGCCCGTGCTTTCCGTGGGTCTGCGACTGACGCGTTCGAGCAAGATTCACCGCCGGCCGAGCCTTCATGCTCAGCACAGGTAAAAGGCCCGTTGCGCGGCAAGGTCGTGGTCATCACCGGCGCTTCAAGTGGCATAGGGAGGGCCACCGCGCATGCGTTTGCCTGCAAAGGTGCTCGCCTGGTCCTGGCCGCACGGGATGAAGAAGCGTTGTTCGAGGTGCTGGACGAGTGCACCGATTGCGGGACGGACGCCGTGGCAATCACCACCGACGTTACCAGCAGCGATCAAATGCAAGCGCTGGCCGCACAGGCTGCCGAATTTGGCCATGGCCGGATCGATATCTGGGTCAACAACGCCGGCGTTGGTGTGGTCGGCAGCTTCGAGAAAACGCCGCTGGAAGCCCATGAACAGGTCATTCAAACCGACCTGGTCGGTTACCTGCGCGGCGCTCATGTGGCCCTGCCCTACTTCAAGGCGCAGCGCAGCGGCATCCTGATCAACACGCTGTCACTGGGCAGCTGGGTTGCCCAGCCCTATGCAGCGGCCTACTCGGCAAGCAAATTCGGCCTGCGTGGCCTGACCGATGCGCTGCGGGGAGAGTTGACGGAATTTGCCGATATCCATGTCTGCGATATCTATCCAGCGGTCATGGACACGCCAGGGTTCAGGGATGGCGGGAACTACACCGGCCATGCCCTCACCCCGCCTGGGCCGATCTACGATCCAGAACTGGTGGCAAAGGCCATGGTCGCATGCGCCATTTCCCCTCGTGCACACACCACGGTCGGCACCGCCGCCCGCCTTGCCCACCTGGCCAGCTTCCTCGTTCCAGGTCTACCGCAGGTTTCGGGATGGCTGACACGCTGGGGCATACACCGCAGTCCCCGTGCAACCATTTCCTCGGGCAATCTGTACGAACCGCCGAGTGGCCGACGCCGCGTGGACGGTGGCTGGCGAAGCCGCAAAAACAACACACCGTTGTGGGTGAGTGCAGCTGTCCTGGGCATTATTGCCGGGCTAGTCATTACTCGCACGCAACACAGGCGCCGCTGATGAGCGCGAGCACAAGTCATGCACGAGGGCGACCTCTACAGACTGACCCGACCGGTCCATTATCTGCGTGGGGGGGCGCACCAGAGGGATACGTCTACGGCGCTAACCAACGGAGCGACATCAAGTTTTCTTTCTCGTGTCGCTGCCATTGAAGAGGGGGACCACCCTCCTCCCAATGCGCGATACGTAGCGATTGCAGCACGGGCCGCCTCTGTTTGCGCGACCGCTCGTGAATCTGAAGCCCTAAGCAGTTGTTGATCAGCGTTCAGGACGTTCAATAGACTTGCAGCGCCCTTCTGGTAGGCCGCAAATGACGATTGTCGCGCTTGCGCAAGGGATGCCTCCCCCTCGCCCAGGGACTGTGCCTGCTGCTGGCGGTTGACCAGTGCAGATAATGCGGTCTCGACGTCTTGCGAAGCTCCCAGCACGGCCTGTCGATAATAGGCCAAAGCTTCAGCCTCACGCCCTTTCGCCTGCTGGATTTCTGCATTGATCCGGCCAAAATCAAAAAGTCTCCATCGCAAGCCAAGAAACGCAGCCGCCTGGCTTGCCCCACCAGTGAAAAACTGACCGCCAGAGGTCGAAGCAGTGCCAACGAGTGCTCCCAGCGAAAACGTTGGATAATACTCACTGATTGCACTGCCAATAAGCGCGTTTGCAGACATGACTCTTCGCTCGGCAGCGATCAGATCAGGCCTGCGGCGCAGCAATTGGGCCGGCTCGCCGATGTCAGATAACTGAGGGGCCTTCGGAATGTGCGAGGGTGCTGCCATTTGAGTTCGATGGGTGCCTGGACTGCTGCCAAGCACAACGTCCAAGGCATTGAGTGCAGCATCAAGGTTTGCTCGCAAGCCCGGGATTGTTGCGTCAACTTGCGAGAGCTCGCCTTCGGTTTGGCGAACCTCATAGTCTGCCGCCAGCCCCTTTTGATTGAGCAGTTTGACTTTGCCCAAAAGCTCCCTCTGTGTTCTTGCCTGAGCTTGAGCAATGGCGAGACGAGCCTGAAGACCTCGAACGGTGATATAGATGTCGGCAGTCTGGGCTGCAATGGCAAGACGCGTCGCGACCGCACCGGCCTCGTACGCTTGGTACTGCGCCATAGCTGCCTCACGATTGCGTCGCAGCCCTCCAAACAGATCGATTTCCCAGCTTGCATCGAGATTCAGCTCGTAACTGCTCCCGTAGCGGTCGTAGCCCGGTGTTGAGTTCAAGACCTGACCTAACGGTGTCTCGATCGATTGACGTGAACGAGCTGCTTGGCCATTCACGCTCGCCGAAGGCACGAGTGCTGCGGTAGCGGAACCGAGGGTGGCCCGAGCTTGCACAACGCGGGCCTGGGCTTGGGCAAGCTCAAGATTTTGCCCTATCGCTTCAGTCACGAGTGTGCTCAGCAGCGGATCTCCAAACCCATCCCACCAATTATCGAGTTTGTCGGCCCTCGCGCCTGGCGTGGCAGCCAGCCCGGCATTACTGATGTAATGATGGGCCAGCGGTGCGTTTGGCTGTTTATAATCCGGGCCAACCATGCACCCTGCAGAGAGGCTGGAACTCAGCAGCAGAGCAATAGTTCGGTAGGGAAGCATGATGATTCTCGTAGACCAAGAGCGGCAGTGACCATATCATGGTTTGGTCACAGCCTGTCAACCCGTTCCAGGACGCTTCCAATGACTAAACCTTCTCCACCCTCGCCGGCGCGAGGGCCTGCTGACCACGATGTGAGGGATCAGATCATCCAGGCTGCGATGGAGCACTTCGCCCACTATGGGTATGACAAAACCACTGTCTCGGATCTGGCAAAATCAATCGGCTTCTCAAAGGCCTACATCTACAAATTTTTTGAATCCAAGCAAGCGATCGGCGAGGTGATCTGCTCCAGTCGGCTGGCGCTCATCATGCAACGCGTCGAGGCGGCCACTGGCAATGCCCCCAGCGCCTCGGAGAAGCTAAGGCGTCTATTCCGTAATATCGCAGAGGCTGGGGCTGACCTTTTCTTCCAGGAGCGAAAACTCTACGACATAGCCGCAGTGGCATCGCGTGACCAGTGGTCGTCGGTCAAATCCCATGAAGCCAATATCAGCAGGTTAATTCAAGAGATCCTGATACAGGGCCGCAGCGCGGGAGAATTCGAACGCAAGACACCAGTGGATGAGGCGACGCTGGCCATCTTTCTGATCATGAGGCCCTACGTAAATGCCGCGCTCCTTCAGCATAACCTGGACACGCTTGAGGATGCGGTTATCCAACTGCCGGCCTTGATACTCAGAAGCCTCGCCCCCTAGCAGATTGTGACCATTGACAATATTGGTCACCGGTAGAAAAATGGGATTCCTACATCGCCTTTTAAGAAAGGGATCCCATGCGCCTGCGTCCTGCCGCCTTAGTCGGTTGCTTATTCCCACTCGCCCTCGTCGCTTGCGGGGACTCTTCACCTGGAAAAGACCCGAGAGATAAACCGCCGGTCGTGAAAGCGGTCTCAGTACAGGACGCGTCAGAACTTGCACGTTCGTTTTCCGGGGTTGTGGTAGCTCGCACGCAGAGTGACCTCGGCTTCCGAGTATCCGGAAAGATCTTGCAGCGCCTGGTCGATACCGGACAAACAGTCAAACGCGGTCAGCCCTTGATGCGCCTGGATCCGGTGGATCTGAATCTGCAGGCGCGCGCGCAGCAAGAGGCAGTAGCTGCTGCTCGGGCACGGGCCAAGCAGACCAGTGACGACGAAGCTCGCTATCGAGGGCTGGTGGCCGAGGGCGCGGTCTCGGCATCGTCTTACGACCAGATCAAAGCTGCGGCTGATGCCGCCAAGGCGCAACTCAGTGCCGCGCAAGCTCAGGCTGACGTTGCCAGGAACGCCACTGAATATGCGGTCTTGCTAGCCGACGCCGATGGTGTAGTGATGGACACGCTGGCCGAACCGGGCCAGGTCGTCAGTGCTGGCCAAGCAGTTGTAAAGCTGGCCAGGGCTGGGCAACGAGAAGCTGTCGTCTACTTGCCAGAAACGCTTCGACCGGCGCCTGGCTCGACTGCACTCGCCACGCTATTTGGCAAGCCTGCACAGGCCGTACCTGCTCATCTGCGCTTACTTTCAGATGCTGCAGACCCGATTACGCGCACATTCGAAGCCAGGTACGTGCTCACTGGGCCTTTGGCGAGCGCGCCATTAGGTGCAACCATTACGCTTGATATTCCAAATACTGATACGCATTTTGACGCAAAGCAGATACCCATCGGCGCACTCTTTGACCCGGGTAACGGAGCCGGGGTCTGGGTGATAGCTGGCCAGCCGGCCAAGGTGTCGTGGCGCGCGGTGGAAGTGCTAAGTGTCAGTGACGAAAAAGCTGTCGTGAAGAGTGATCTGAACGCTGGCGATCGGATCGTGGCACTGGGTGCGCATCTGCTGCGCGATGGTGTTGAGGTCATGGAACAGGCTCAAACAGCTCAGGTCACGGAGCACCAGCCATGAGCCAGCTTCGTTTCAACCTGTCCGCGCTCGCAGTACGCGAGCGATCAATCACCCTCTTCCTGATTGTGCTGATCGCCTTCGCCGGAACGCTGGCCTTCTTCAAACTGGGCCGTGCAGAAGATCCGCCCTTCACCGTCAAGCAGATGACGATTATCACTGCCTGGCCCGGCGCCACTGCACAAGAGATGCAAGATCTGGTGGCCGAACCGTTGGAAAAACGCATGCAGGAGCTGCGTTGGTATGACCGTACCGAAACCTACACCCGGCCCGGGTTGGCATTCACGATGGTTTCGCTGCAAGACAAGACCCCGCCTTCGGCGGTTCAGGAGGAGTTCTACCAGGCCCGTAAGAAAGCGGGTGATCAGGCCAAGCTCATGCCAGCGGGCGTGATTGGCCCAATGCTCAATGATGAATTCTCGGACGTGACATTTGCGGTCTACGCGCTCAAAGCCAAAGGCGAACCGCAGCGCCAGCTGGTACGCGACGCCGAAACACTGCGCCAGCAGCTGCTGCACGTGCCGGGCGTCAAGAAGGTCAACATCATCGGGGAACAGGCTGAACGGATATTCGTGTCCTTTTCTCATGACCGCCTGGCCACACTCGGCATCACGCCACAGGACATTTTCTCGGCCCTGGACAACCAGAATGCCCTGTCACCGGCGGGTTCGGTGGAAACGCAGGGGCCACACGTGGTGGTCAGGGTTGACGGCGCCTTCGATCAACTGACAAAGATTCGCGAAACCCCTGTGGTCGCTCAGGGCCGCGCCCTGAAACTGTCGGATGTGGCCGACGTTGAACGCGGCTATGAAGATCCCGCGACGTTCCTGGTACGCAACGATGGCGAGCCAGCCTTGCTGCTTGGCATTGTCATGCGCGAAGGCTGGAACGGCCTCGACCTAGGCAAAGCCCTGGAGGCCGAAACAGCCAAAATCAACGAAAGCATGCCTTTGGGCATGACGCTCAGCAAGGTCACCGATCAGGCAGTAAACATTACGTCCTCCGTCGACGAGTTCATGATCAAGTTTTTTGTTGCCCTGCTGGTCGTGATGCTCGTCTGCTTCCTCAGCATGGGCTGGCATGTCGGCGTTGTCGTCGCAGCCGCGGTGCCATTGACACTGGCGATCGTATTCGTGGTGATGGCAGCAACAGGCAAGAATTTCGACCGGATTACGCTGGGTTCGCTCATCCTGGCCTTAGGGTTGCTGGTCGACGACGCGATCATCGCCATCGAAATGATGGTCGTGAAGATGGAGGAAGGTTACGACCGCATCAAGGCTTCGGCATATGCCTGGAGCCACACGGCAGCCCCCATGCTGTCCGGCACACTGGTTACCGCCATCGGATTCATGCCTAACGGTTTCGCCCAGTCCACTGCCGGCGAATACACCAGCAACATGTTCTGGATTGTCGGCATCGCCCTGATCGCATCCTGGGTGGTGGCGGTAGCGTTCACCCCCTACCTGGGCGTGAAGCTGTTGCCTCAGATCAAGGCGATTGAAGGTGGTCATGCCGCTATTTACAACACCCGTCATTACAACCGATTCCGCACTTTGTTGGGCTGGGTGATCGCACATAAATGGCTCGTGGCAGGCACCGTGGTTTCGACATTTGTGGCCGCCGTGCTTGGCATGGGATTGGTAAAGAAGCAGTTCTTCCCGACCTCCGACCGCCCCGAAGTTCTTGTGGAGCTGCAGATGCCTTATGGCACCTCCATCGAACAGACAAACGCCACTGCAATCAGGGTTGAGTCCTGGCTACGTCAGCAAGAGGAGGCAAAGATTGTCACCACTTACATCGGCCAAGGCCCGCCCCGCTTCTTCCTGGCAATGGCCCCTGAGTTGCCCGACCCGTCCTTTGCCAAGATTGTGGTCCTGACCGAAAACCAGGGCGCTCGTGAGGCCCTCAAGCATCGTCTTCGGGAGGCGGCCTCCGAAGGTCTGGCACCCGGCGCTCAAGTGCGGGTAACACAACTGGTATTCGGGCCCTACTCCCCCTACCCGGTCGCCTATCGGGTGATGGGCCCGGATGCCTCGCAACTGCGCCAGATTGCAGCACGCGTCCAAAGCGTGCTGCAGGCGAGCTCCATGATGAAGACCGTCAATACCGACTGGGGCCCGCTTGTTCCCACGCTTCACTTCTCCCTGAATCAAGATCGCCTGCAGGCGGTTGGCCTGACGTCCGCCTCGGTGTCGCAGCAGCTTCAATTCCTGCTGACCGGTGTGCCGATCACGTCGATCAGGGAAGATATCCGCTCTGTGCAGGTTGTAGGGCGTGCCGCTGGCCAGATCAGACTCGATCCTGCCCAGATCGAGAATTTCACCCTGGTAGGCTCGAACGGTCAGCGCGTTCCTGTTTCGCAGATCGGTGATGTGAGTATTCGTATGGAGGATCCCATCCTCCGCCGCCGCGACCGAACGCCCACCATGACAGTGCGGGGTGACATCGCCGAAGGGCTGCAGCCGCCTGATGTATCCACGGCGATCTGGAAAGACCTCCAGCCCATCGTCAGGCAGCTGCCTGCGGGCTACAAAATCGAAATGGCAGGCTCTATCGAGGAGTCGGCCAAGGCCAGCCAGGCTATCGTCCCTCTCCTGCCGATAATGATTGCCCTGACGTTGTTGATCATCATACTGCAGGTGCGCTCTATCTCGGCGATGGTCATGGTGTTTCTGACTTCACCGCTGGGGTTGATCGGCGTAGTACCCGTATTGCTGCTGTTCGGCCAACCGTTCGGCATCAACGCGTTAGTCGGCTTGATCGCGCTCTCCGGGATTCTGATGCGCAACACCCTCATCCTGATCGGGCAGATTGACCACAACCAGCTTGAAGGACTTGCCCCCTTCGACGCTGTGGTCGAGGCCACAGTGCAACGCGCACGCCCGGTCTTGCTTACGGCATTGGCAGCCATCCTGGCCTTCATCCCCCTCACCCACTCGGTGTTCTGGGGCACCTTGGCCTACACCCTGATCGGAGGCACGTTCGTGGGCACGATCATGACCTTGGTGTTCCTGCCGGCGATGTATTCCATCTGGTTCAAGATCCACCCAGATAGCCGCATTGCCAAGCGAGCAGCTGCACGCCGCGCCTGATTGAACATTGCCTGCAACCCGTGCGCGCCCGGTGTCATTCGTGGCGCGCTCATGATCCAACGAGAGGTCGAAATGGCTCACAACGTTATTCAAAAGCGCATCGTGGTAACCGGCACAGGCGTTGTCAGCCCGCTGGGCTGTGGCGTAACGGAAGTATGGCGTCGATTGCTGGCTGGCCAGTCCGGGATTCGCGCGCTTGCTGGCGATATCGTCGAAGGCACTGGCGTGTCAGTGGGCGGCAGCGTGCCCACATTGGCCGAGGATGCCGTGGCAGGCTATCAACCCGAGCAGGTCATCCACGCCAAGGAACGCAAGAAAATGGATCGATTCATCGAGTTTGCGCTGGTAGCAGCGGATGAAGCATTGCAGCAAGCCGGCTGGCATCCCGAGCGTCAGGCGGAACGCGCGCGAACCGCCACCGTCATCGCTTCCGGAGTCGGTGGCTTCGGCGCCATCGCAGAGGCGGTGCGCACCACTGACACACGTGGCCCTCGCAAGTTGTCGCCCTTCACGGCGCCATCGTTCCTGGCCAATATGGCATCGGGTCATGTCTCCATACGCTACGGTTTCGAAGGCCCACTTGGGGCACCCGTCACAGCGTGCGCTGCGGGGGTGCAGGCCATCGGCGACGCCGCTCGGCTCATCAGAAGCGGCGAAGCGGATATCGCGATCTGCGGTGGCGCCGAAGCGGCAATCGATCGCGTGACGCTAGGCTGCTTTGCGGCTGCACGAGCGCTCAGCACGGGCTTTTCGGATAGCCCTGAGCAAGCCTCCCGTCCTTTCGATAGCCAACGGGACGGGTTTGTCATGGCTGAAGGGGCTGGCTTGCTGGTGATCGAGTCGCTGGAACATGCGCTGGCCCGTGGCGCCAAGCCACTGGCCGAACTGGTCGGCTACGGAACGAGCGCTGATGCCTACCATCTGACCGCTGGTCCCGAAGACGGAAGCGGTGCCAGGCGTGCCATGCAACTCGCGCTGCAACAGGCGTCGGTAGCGCCTGGGGACGTGGACCATATCAATGCGCATGCGACTTCGACCCAGGTTGGCGACAAGGGTGAACTTTCAGCGATTCGCGCCGTATTCGGTAGCGGCAGCGGCGTGGCGATTACATCGACCAAATCGGCCACCGGCCACCTCTTGGGGGCGGCAGGCGGTATCGAAGCCATTTTCACGGTATTGGCGCTGCAAGACCAGATCGTTCCCCCCACGCTCAACCTGACTCAAGTCGATGATGCTGCGCTTGGCCTTGACCTGGTTGCAGGAACAGCCCGTGAAATGCCCATCGAATACGCCTTGTCCAACGGTTTCGGATTCGGTGGTGTGAACGCCAGCGTGCTGTTCCGCCGCTGGGAGGCCAACGTATGAACAGCCAACTCGAAACCCACGCCAACGAAGCTGACGGCGAGACTCAGAGGGCCAACGTTCTGACGGCCAAGGTCATCCTTCTACTGGCAGCACTCGCTGCCATCAGCAACTTGTCCACCAATATCATCCTGCCCGCTTTTCCTGAAATGGCTCGACAGTTCAACGTCTCATCCCAGAAACTCGGGCTGACGCTCTCCAGCTTTTTCATCACCTTCGCCTTCGCCCAATTATTGGTAGGGCCGCTTGCCGATCGCTATGGCCGCAAGCGGCTGGTAGTGGGTGGGCTGATGATTTTCGTGGTGGGTACGTTTTGGGCGGCTAACGCCGCCACATTCGACATGCTGATCCTCGGACGAGTAATCCAGGCTATTGGCGTGTGTGCCGCCGCGGTTCTGGCCAGAGCCATCGCTCGCGATCTTTATGAGGGTGAGAACCTGGCACGCGCGTTATCGCTGACGATGATCGCTGCCGCCACAGCACCAGGCTTCTCACCTTTGATCGGCAGTATGCTGAACACCACTTTGGGTTGGCGTGCACTTTTTGTAGTCGTCGGCATGTCGGCAATCCTTATCGCGCTGTTCTACGTCAGAGGGATAGGTGAAACCCTTCCTAGCCGTCGTCGGGTGACTCAATCAGTACCTGCGGTCCTGATCGCATACGGCAAACTGGCGTCCAACCGCCTCTTCATTTTGCCCGCACTGGCGACCAGCCTGCTGATGAGCGGCTTATTCGCCTCGTTCGCCGCTGCGCCGTCCATCTTGATGGAAGGCATGGGGCTCAACTCGCTCCAGGTGGGTCTGTATTTCGCTGCAACTGTCTTCGTAGTCTTTGCCGCTGGCTTAGTTGCTCCTCGCCTGGCTCACCGTTGGGGTAGCCGAGCCATCACCTTGTCAGGCCTCGCGACTGCGTGTTTGGCGGGTGCATTGCTGCTGATAGGCCCGAGCAATCCAAGCTTGGGCTGGTACTCATTGTCGATGGTGCTTTTCCTATGGGGTATGGGTATTGCCAATCCGCTGGGAACGGCCTTGACCATGACACCGTTCGGGAAAGAAGCAGGACTGGCCTCAGCCCTTTTGGGATTCCTCACCATGGCAATCGGAGCAGTGTCGACCTGGATGGTTTCAACGCCGAAGTTTCCCACTGTTGCCATACTGGGAACGACCCAAATTGCAGTGTGCTTGCTAGCAATCATGCTGTTCGCGTGGTATGCCAAACGAAAGGTACCACACAGCACTCAGCGCACATGAGCTAACTCAACTCGACAAATCTCTCCAGTAGGTCCCTCAGCCCCACCGGCACTGGTCGCCGATTATGGCGGTCAACGAAAACGTGCACAAAATGCCCGCTCGCGACCGCCTGCTTCTGGCCTTCGACCCGGGCAACTACGTTTCAGCTCGCCTCGGGCAACGCGTTACGGGTCAGCGTCGATCTTGTCCAGCAGTTTTCTCCCACTCCAGCAGCCACACGCGAAGCGGCTTCCTGCCTCTGCCTGCTCAAGAGCACGGACATGATTTGCAATTTAACTTTAATGTTATGTTATAACTAACTACATTAAACGTTACCTCTGGCTCGCCTGCGATCCGTCCATGGCCGGCAACCGGTCCCAGGCCGGGCCCGTCGCGCGCTGCTGACCGATGAGGAAAGGGCCCAGGGAACGGAAGGCTGGATGAAGCTGACCACCCCCTTCCCCGGCTGGAACTGATTCATACCCCTTGCTGCTACGTGCAAGGCTCCCACCACTGGATATACATGATGAGCTCAGCATTACCCGACGTTTCCGTCACCGACCTGGCCCACAGCCTAAGCCCGTTGCAATGGGTCGGCATGCAGGGTATCGACCTGCCGGTAAGGATCGAAGAACCGACCTACCAGCGCGAGCTACACGCCCGGGCGGATGTCCAGGTCGACCTGTCGGCGCCGCACGTCAAAGGCATTCACATGTCCAGGCTGTATTGCCTGCTGGACGCTTGGGGGCAGGCTGCGGCGGTGTCGCCGGCAAGCCTCTTCGCGCTGTTGCAGGAGATGATCGACAGCCATCAGGATTGCGGAAGCCGCAATTCCAGGTTGCGCCTGGATTTCGACTTGCTGGTTCGCCGCCCTGCACTGGTGACCGAGGGCCTCTCAGGCTGGAAGTCGTACTCGGTTCACGTGCTCGCCACGAAGGTCGGTGGGGCACTGAACCTGAGTATCGAGGTCAGGATCGGCTACTCCTCGACCTGCCCTTGCTCGGCCGCTCTCTCCCGACAATTGATTGAGGACGGCTTCCTGCGAACCTTCAAGGACCAGCCGCTGCTCGAAGCCAGCGCCGTCACGCAGTGGCTGCGCAGCAACGCGTCGCTGGCGACGCCACATAGCCAACGCAGCGAAGCTCGAGTGCGCGTCACGGTACCTTCCGATGCCCCGGATCTCGGGTTGCTGGCCCTGATCGACCAAGTCGAAGGCGCTTTGCGCACGCCGGTTCAGACCGCCGTAAAACGGGCTGACGAACAGGCTTTCGCAGCGCTCAACGGGCAGAACCTGATGTTCGTCGAAGACGCTGCGCGGCGTATTCAGGCAAGCCTGCGCGGTTACCGCGATAGCCAAGTGCACGTTCGCCACCTGGAAAGCCTGCACCCGCACGATGCCTCGGCCTGGTCCGCCCCGCAGGCATCTGCGCCTGACCAACAAGAATCATTTGCAACCGGTAATGAGCGCTAACCACTGGTGTTACGTTATTACATCTAATAACATGCGTATCCCAACACATGAACATTTCCTCATCAGGATTCATTTGTCAGGCCTGACGCAAGGCGGCCCCTCTACTCGTAAGGGTTTCTAGTCATCTTTGATGCAGCACCGCCCGAAGCAGCGCGCGGCATCGATGTTGGCATCGAGTGCAGCCTGATGGTGTATCCGTTGTGATCCCCTTCGAGCTCGTGGACAGTGCCCAAGTCAGGACGCACCAAAAAATGCAACGTTATAGCGTGAAAAACGGAGACTTTACGTGAACCCTCGTGCCCCCCTTCTGGCCGGCCTGACGCTGGGCTTGTTCGGCCAGCCGATTTCAGCGGCACAACCCTTGCTGCTGAACGAAACCTCCATCACCGACGCCTACCTCGAAGAGCGCGCCGACGGGCCGGTGCAAGGCTATCGTGCCAACCGCTCTGCCACGGCCACCCGCACCGATACCGACATTCGCGACACGCCGCAGAGTATCGACGTCGTGCCCGCGCAGGTGATCAAGGACCTCAACACCACCCGCATCGACCGCGCCCTGGACTTTGCTGGCGGCGTGTCGCGGCAGAACAACTTCGGCGGCCTGACTTTCCTCAACTACAGTGTGCGCGGCTTCACCACGGGCGAGCTGTACAAGAACGGTTTCGCCATCAACCGCGGCAGCTACAGCTCGCCGGACACGTCCAACATCGAGCGCATCGAAGTGCTCAAAGGCCCGGCTGCCAGCCTGTACGGCCGTGGCGACCCTGGCGGACTGGTCAACATCGTCACCAAGCGCCCCCAGGCCGAAGCCTTCAGTACCCTCACCCTCAGCGCAGGCAGCTGGGACCGCTACCGAACCGCCCTGGACGCCAACTCGCCGCTGGACAGCGAGGGGAATCTGCTGGGCCGGATCAACCTCGCCGTCGAAGACAACGACAGCTTCCGCCACCATGTCGGCAGCGAGCGCCGTATCGTCAGCCCCTCCCTGAGCTGGCAACTGTCACCCGACACCCGACTGATGATCGACACCGAGTTCTCCCGCACCGAGTCGGTGTTCGATCGCGGCATTCCGGCGGTCAACAGCGAAATGGGTTCGGTCAAGCGCTCGACCTTCCTTGGCGAGCCGAATGACGGCGAGATCCGCAACGACAACCAGACCCTCGACGTGGCGCTGGAACACGTGCTCAACGACAACTGGACGCTGCGCCTGGCCAACCACTACACCCAGGGTACGCTCAAGGGCAACAGCTCCGAGCCCCAGGCCCTGGTGGGCACCACCATCACGCGCTTCTATCGCGAACGCGACTTCGAATGGAACGACAACATCACCCAGGCCGAGCTGCACGGGCAGTTCGAGCTGGGTGGCTGGCAGCATCAGACCCTGGTCGGGCTGGAGTACGAAAACTACCGCAACAGCCAGAAGTACCCGCAAAGCGCCACCTCCGCAGCGTATGGGCTGGATATCTACAACCCGGTATACGGCAAACCGAAGCCGGCCATCACCCGTGCCAACGACTTCTTCGAGCACACTGAAAGCTATGCGATCAACCTGCAAGACCAGATCGCCTTCACCGAGCGCTTGCGCGGGTTGCTGGGCGTACGCCTGGAGCGCTTCGAGCAGACCTCGCAGAACCGCACCACGGGTCTGAGCAACAGCCAGGAAAAGGACGTTGCCACACCGCGCATCGGGGTGTTGTACCAACTGACCCCGCAAGTCGGCGTGTTCGCCAACGCATCCACTTCGTTCAAACCCAACACCATCGGCACCCAGGGCCAGGTGTACAAGCCTGAAAAGGGCTTGGGTTACGAGACCGGGGTCAAGCTCGACCTTCTCGACAGCCGCCTGGGCGCGACCATCGCCCTGTTCCATATCGACAAGGAGAACGTCATCACCACAGACGCCCTTGGCGAGAGCGTGGCGGCGGGCGAAGCGCGCAGCCAAGGCCTGGACCTGCAGTTCAGCGGCCAGCTGACCGACGCGTTGCGAGTGATCGGCGCCTACGCCTTCATCGACGCCGAGGTCACCAAGGGCGACGCAGCCCTGCCCAAAGGCAGCGACTTGCTCGGCATCGCCCGGAACAGCGGCAGCCTGATGGGCGTGTACGAATTCCAGGACGGTGCCCTGCGCGGCTCGGATGTGGGCGCAGCGGTGAACTACGTCGGCGAACGCTCCGGCCAGGCCGGCAGCGACTTCACCCTGGACGCCTACAGCACGGTCGACCTGCTGGCGCACTACAAAGCCAGCGAACAGGTCACCGTTGGCCTTAACCTCAACAACCTGTTCGACCGCAAGTACTACGAACGCTCGTACAACAGTGCTTGGGTGCTGCCCGGGGAGCCACGCAACTTCAGTGTAAGCCTGACCCTGAGCCTTTGAACCGAGGAACCATCATGCATCCATCGTTGAAAGTCGCTTCCCTGTTGACCCTGATGGTCAGCGTCAACGCAGGCGCCCACGGCCTGTGGACCGAGGAGCGACGTGGCAGTATCGAGGCCGTGTACGGCCACGGCGCCGAGGATAACGCCTACAAGGCGGAAAAGATCAAGCGCGCCTGGGCGTTCGACGCGACCGGGAACATGGTCCCGGTCACGGTCAAGCGCCTGGCGGATCATGCCGTGCTGCAACCACTTACCCCGCCTGCGGCACTTGCCGTGCTGCTGGACAACGGGCCTTGGTCGCAGCGCCCGGACAGGCAATGGGTCAATCAGGATCGCACCCACGTCAAGGATGCGATCGCCTCCACCCACAGTTTGAAGTACAGCCTGGCAATCTACCAGCGCGGTGCTCGCCTGCCGAAACTGGACATGCTGCGTTTGGCGATTATCCCCCTGAGCGACCCTCTGCAAGTCGGGCCAGGCAAGACGCTGGAAGTGCAGGTGCTGCTCGATGGCAAGCCGGCTGCGGATATACCGCTGCAGGGTGATTACCGGGGCGCCCCTCACCAGGTCAGCGCCACCACCGACAAGCAAGGCCGGGCACGTATCACCGTACGCAATGAAGGACTCAACATCATCGCGGCCCAGGCTACCCTGCCAATGGCAGACGGCAGCCCCGTGGCCCAGCAGAGCCTGTTCAGTTCACTGTCGTTCCTGGGTGAGCCGCACCACGAGTAAACTAAGCGACCTACCTCGGCCATGACGGCCTAGGTATGGCAGTTGGAGGCGTTCGGAATGAGTGCCTGCAACCAGCATCCGCACCATGACCATTGGCACAAGCCCGGCTGCGGCCACACGGCAATCGAACACGATGGGCATGTCAATTACCTGCATGATGGGCACTTGCATCACATGCAGGGCGAACATGTCGATGAACACACTAGGCCGTTTTTGCCGGGCCCTCAGCGCTAATCGAACAGGTCAACACTTTTGAGGGCACTCCTCGGAAGCTACCGGGGCAGCAGGCATCCGGTATTGGTTCTCCCACTTCGCCACAACCAGAGGCGCCAGTGCGTTGCCCAAGACATTCAGCGCCGTGATCGGCATGTCCATCAAGCGATAGACTCCGGCGATGAACGCAATACCTTCCACCGGCAGACCGGCACTGGTCAGCGTAGCGGTCAAGATGACGAACATGGCACCCGGGACGCCGGCTGCGCCCTTGGAGGTCAGCACCATGATGATTATCAGCATCGCCTGGTCAGCCAAGCTCAGGGGAATTTCATACAGCTGCGCGATAAACAGCGTGCCGATGCCCACGAACAGCGATGCGCCGTCCAGATTGAAGGAATAACCCGTAGGGATAACCAACGTAGCAATCGAACGCGGCGCACCGTAGGCCTCGACCTTTTCAATCAGCTGGGGCATGACAGTCGCCGAGGCGGCGGTACTGAACGCCAGGATCAACTCATCCTTGATCGCCTTGATCAGGTCGAAAATGTTGATCCCTGCAACCTTCGCGATGCCGCCCAGCACGACCACGCCGAACAGAATGACCGCGACATAGGTGACGGCAATCAGTTTTGCCAGAGGCAGCAACGCGGAAAGCCCGAAGTTGGCGACCGTCACGCCGATCAGGCCAAAGATCCCGATGGGTGAGTAGTGCATCACGATATGCGTCACCTTGAACATCGTCGCGGAAATGGCATTGACTACCGCGATCAACGGCATTTTCTTCTCTTTGTCCAGAGCACTTAGCCCAAAGCCGAACATGACCGAGAAGAACAGGACAGGCAGCAGCTTTCCTTGCGCCATTGCACCGACGATATTGTCCGGGATGATGTTGAGGATGACTTGACCAAACCCAGTGTTCTCCGAGGTAGACGGAAGCGAGAGCGTTTGGGTGTTTGCCAGGGTCGTCAAGTTGGCACCTACGCCTGGCTGCGCAAGATTGCCAACCAGCAGGCCACACACAATTGCGATGCTGGTCACGACGAAGAAGTAGAACAGGGCTTTCACCCCGACCCGCCCTATCGCCTTGCTATCACCATTGCCTGCGATCGCGCCGACCATGCACGCGAATACGAGGGGTACGACAATCATCTTCATCATCTTGATGAAAATGTCGCCGACGGGTTGTAAAAGGCTGCTGATTATCCAGGCTTTATACTCGGGAAAGAAATTGAGAAGTGCCCCCACTACAACCCCGAGCACAAGACCTGCAATAATTCTAGTCACCAGACTAGTCTTTGCCATACGTCCTCCAGTTATTATAATTTGGACTGTACATTGGCCGGCAAAAATGCCAAACACATCGTTGGAGCCTGTTATTTTTATTGAGTGGCCACTCACCGATACACGCCTCTTATCTCACGCAGACAAAGCGGGAGGCGCGTCCCGAAGGTTTATGCCAATCAGGTGGCAAATACACCTTCAAAGTCCTTGAACCCTTTGATCTCGATCGGGTTGCCACTGGGGTCCAGGAAAAACATCGTTCGCTGCTCCCCAGGTTGGCCCGGGAATCGTACAACCGGCGGTATGTCGAACTGCACGCCATGAAGCGCCAGGCGGTCTGCCATCGCGAACCAGTCATCCAGATGCAGCACCAAGCCGATATGCGGCATCAACACTTCATGGTCGCCGACTTTACCAGTACGGGTAGTTGGAAAAGGAACACCTTTGTGAAGCGAAATCTGGTGACCGAAGAAATCGTAATCCACATAAGTTTCACTCGTGCGGCCTTCTTTGCAGCCGAGAATGTTACCGTAGAAGTTACGAGATGCTTCGAGATCTGTAACATGGTATGAAACATGAAATAACGATTTCATAACTGACCTCTTTGGTTTCTGATATAACTTTTTGGGAGGTTAGCGTAGCCTCGCGCACGTGCTAAAGCGCATTTTTCCATCTCTCAGCGAAAGGAAATGTTTTGGACACTCGATTTCTCGAAAGCCTGATTGCGGTAATAGAAACTGGCTCGATTGCCGCAGCTGCTCGACGGGAAAACCTGACAGCACCTGCAGTCAGCCAACGTATACAAGCACTCGAGAAGTCACTGGCGTGCGGACTCCTGATCCGAAGCGCACACGCTGTCGAACCGACCGAGAAATGCCTGTCATTGCTGCCGAAGATTCGAGATCTGATCCAGGGGGCAGCAGAGCTGAAAGAGGATCTGGACACCAGTAGCCTGTCGGGGTATCTCGAGATCGGTGCAATCTCTACAGCGTTGACAGGCATATTGCCAGAGGCCATGAATCAGCTATCAAGCATTGCCCCGCAACTGAGGCTACGCATCACGCCAGGGGACTCGCGCAGACTTTACGAACAAGTAGCCTGCGGAGAGCTCGATGCGGGAATCATGGTATGTCCGCCCTTCACCGTCCCCAAAAGCATTCGTGTACAGGTGCTTCGAGAAGAACCCCTGATGCTTTTGACCAAAGACCCGATTGACAAGTGCGACATCCGCTCGACGATTCTTGGTCGAAACCTGATTCGATATGACTCAAATGCCTGGGGTGGGCAGATTGCACAGCAGTACTTGAATGACAATAACCTGCAACCCAATGTCCTCTGCAATCTGGATGCGCTAGATGCAATCTACATCATGGTCGCAAAAGGTATGGGGGCCTCCGTCGTCCCGCTATGGGCGGGATTGAAAACGGACGACGTACAGGCAACACCCGTGTCGGACGCTGACCGCTACATGCGCCAGGTAGTCCTGCTTCACAAGGCCAACCCCAGAAGGCCCAAAGCGGTGGAGGTTTTGAAGGCACAGCTTATGAATAACTGCAGCTTCCCATAGATCACACACGGTCTGCGTTGACTGCCTCAGCCATCATGCTTGAACTGACTCGGGGCCGGATCTCACCACGCCCATACTGGCAACAACAGGAGTGGCGGCCTACCTCTCCGAGGGTGTCGCCCATCTCTCGTTACCCCTGCGCATTTTAACCCGCCTGCAGCCGGCATGCCGCGCGATTGTTTGCACACGCGGGCAGTGGACTTGTGCTTTACGAACTCCGCGCTCTTGCTGCCGAACTCATCGGTGAGCACTGAGTCTCGGTGCGCCTGTACATGAAGCCGACATTGCTGCGATAGCCCTCCCCCGACAGTACCCGATTGACTATTCGTGCTTGAAAAATCCCCCCTGTTCAGATGCACCCGAAGATGTAGAATCGCTCGCCAACCTCTAAACCTGATCATTCAGTTTTCACGCCGAGTCCTGCAATGAAGCTGGCCCACCACACACGATCACAGGTCGCCTGGGTGCTGTATTTCAGCATCCTGTTCGGCTCGTTGCTGTGCGCCATGGGCCATGGGCAAATGGCCGGGTTGCGCCTGGCTGGCATGGATGATGCCGCCTGGTGCACGGCCGACAGCAGCGGCATGGTCCAAGGTGAGCAAGACTTCAGCGATCCGAGCCTGCCTGCCGGCGGTGACTGCGTGATCGCCAGCCTGTTCAGCGCCACACTGCTGGCCGTCTTTTTCGGCCTGCTGACCCTGCTCGCCGGCGAGCCGGGCAGCCCCTTACCCAACCAACCTCCGCCACGCCTGCCCAAGCAGCGCTGGCCACTGGTCAATCCCCGCGCCTCTCCCGCTTCGCTTCTCGCGTTCTGACATCGCCACGTCCCCGTGCCGCCTGATCGGCAGCGGGCGTGTGCTCACCGATTTCAGCCAGGAAGCCTTGCATGTTCCGTATGACCACTTTGGCGCTGCTCGTTGGCAGCGCAACCTGTGCCTGGGCGCAGGATGACACCCTGACCCTGCCGGCCAGCAATGTCACGGCCACAGCCAATCAACCCACGGAGGCAACCCGCCTTGACCTTGATCGCCCCATCGAAAGCGGCTCGCGGCTGTACCTGAGCGCCAGGGAGAACCCCGCCTCCGTCAGCGTTGCCGACCGCAAGACCATGGAGCGCATTGGCGCACGTAACTTCCAGGACGCCGCCAATGCACTGCCCGGGGTTAACGCCTCGGCTCCGCCCGGCTGGGGGGGATATGTGGCGTACCGAGGGTTCAATGGTGCCCAGATCAGCCAGTTGTTCAATGGCATCAATTTGCAGTATGGCGGCGCGGCGCGCCCGGTGGGCGCCTGGATCTACGACCGCGTCGAATTGCTCGGCGGGCCCTCCTCCTTCCTCAACGGCAGCGGCGCTGTCGGTGGCAGCCTCAATTTCATCACCCGGCTGGCAAGCCGTGACGAAGACACCTTCGAAGGGCGCGTCAGTTATGCACGCTACGACACCATGGAAACGTCGGTTGCCTTCAACAAGGCGCTGAACACGGGCGACGGCCCACGCCACTATGCGCGCCTCGACTACAGCCGCACCAGCACCAACGGCTATATCGATCGCCAGGAGAATGGGGCCGGCAACCTGGCCTTCTCGCTGCTTAGCGACATCAACGACCAGCTCTCGCACACGCTGGCCATCGAGTACCTGGAAGAGCAAGAGGACAGCCCCTACTGGGGCTCACCCGTATTGCAGCCACTGGTCGGTACCTTGCACATCGACAAGCACAACCGTTTCAACAACTACAACGTCGAAGACGGTCGCTACGAGCAGCGCACCCGGTGGCTGCGCTCGATCACCGACTACCACTTCGACGACAACACCCAACTGCGTAATACCTTCTACCACTACAACGGCCAGCGCGATTACCGCAATCTCGAGGTGTATCGCTACAACGCCGACAACAGCGCCATCGCTCGCTCCGGCGGCTATCGCCAGCGGCACGACCAGGAGGTCAACGGCAACAAGCTCGAGCTGACCCACCAGGGCCAGTTGTTCGGCCTGGCAAGCGACTGGGCGTTCGGCATGGACTACAACACCAACCAGCAAACCAACTACCCGCTGTCCAAGGGGGCGTTCGACACGGTTGACCCGAACGGCTTCGAACCCGGGCACTTCCTCGATATCCCCGGCATGGATGCGCCCATGACCAAGGGCAGAACCACCACCACCGACACCACCTCGGCCTTCGTCGAGAACCGTACCCGCCTGACCGATCAACTGTCATTGATCACCGCGCTGCGCTACGACCATATCGACTTCGACGTGGTCGACCATGTGGCGCGAGCCAGGCTCGACCGACGCTGGGACGCCATCACCGGTCGCCTGGGCCTGGTCTATGACCTGACCTCCAACGTCAGCCTGTACACCCAGTACAGCACCTCGGCCGAACCACCAGGCGGTACCTTGACCAGCGCCTCGATCAGCCAGGTCGGCGACTTCGACCTGAGCACCGGTCGTCAGGTCGAGGTAGGCAGCAAGTTCGACTTCCTCGACGGCCGCGGCTCGGCGACGGCAGCGGCGTATCGCATCGTGCGCAAGGATATCTCCGTGCCCTCCTCGACCGTGCCCAACACCACCGAGCAGGCGGGCCAGCAGACCTCCACCGGCATCGAGCTGGCAGCCTCGTTCAAGGTCACACCCAAGCTGCTGGCGGCGGGCAACTTCAGTTGGGTGAATGCCGAATACGATGAATTCAACGAAACCATCGGCGGCGTGGTGTACTCGCGCAAGGGCAAGCACCCGGTCAACATCCCCGACCGCGTGGCCAACCTCTGGTTGACCTACGACCTGGCGCCCGGCTGGCAGGTCGGGGCCGATGCCCGCTATGTCTCATCGGTGTACGCCAACACCGCCAACACCGCATGGGTACCGTCGTACACCGTCTACGGGCTGTCCATGACCCACGACCTGGACAAGCACGTGCAAGTCAGCGCGCGGCTGCGCAACCTCACCGACGAGGTGTATGCCCGCTTCATCCACCAGACCAACACCCAGTACTACCTGGGTGAACCGCGCAGCCTGGAAGTCGCTGTGCAGTGGCGCTACTGATGAGCGTGGAGCCAGCTGTATCTGTGGCACCGCTGGCTGGGCATCGTCGCCTGCCTGTTCATGGCGCGGTGGTTCGTCTCTGGGGTTGCCATGCTGTATGGCGGCTACCCCAAGCTGACACCGACCGAGCGCCTTGCCCACCTGCCGGCTTTGCCGGCGGGGTGCTGCGCCGAGTTGCCCGAACATTGGGCGCAACAGCCGCTAAAGGCGCTGCGCCTGTTCGCCTGGCTGATGCGGGTGTTCAGGGTGGCCGCCAGCATGCGCAGTCATTGAGCCCTCAGCGTGGTGCACCTGCGACAAAATGGCATGCCATGCAACGTATACAGCCCGCAACGGATGCGGCTTAATTCGCGCCACGTTCGGTCGGGTGACTCATGCTTTCACGTGCACGTGCACAACTTTGTCTGTTCGCCTGCTTCGCCCTGCTGTTCAACCTGCTGGCGATGCCGCTCGACCGTGCCTTGCAATCACCTCGCCTCGACAGCCAGTCGTTGATTCTCGGCAGTTTCTGCAGCCTTCACGGTGCCCAGAGCCTGCCCAAGTCACTGCTGGCCCAGCTCAAGGCAGACCTGCCGCAACTCGACCATTCCCCTGAACCCAAGCATCAGCGTGGTGACTGCTGTTGCGGCCATGCCAGCCATGCCTTGGCAGGCGGTGATTACTACCGCCATCTGTTCCCCCGCTACTGGCCGGCCGACCTTCTACTGGGAGACCGTCATGCCTTGCCGCTGCCACGAGAACAGTGGCCTCGGCTGAATCCCCGCGCCTCACCCCTGGCCTAAACCGTCGCTGCTGTCTTGTGGTCATGGCGTGCGCTGCACGACGCCTGACCTTGCCCGACCGTTTTTGCCAGGAAACCACACATGCCTGCGTCCCGTTGCACCGCACGCGCCGTATTGCCCGTGCTCGCCTTGTTCGGCCTCAACCCACTGTCACTTGCCATCGCTGAAACACTGCCTGCCGAAAACTCGGTACTCACCCTCGGCGCGGTCAATGTGACCGGCACCGACAGCGGCCCCCTGGCCACAACCAGCGTGCTCAGTTCGGTGGATATTCTGGGCGGTGACATCCTCGAGAAGATGCCAGTTGCCTACAGCTGGGAACTGTTCCGCCGGGCACCGGGGGTGATGCTCACCGAGTTCAACCAAGGCACCACCTCCGGCAAGCTCTCGTTCCGCGGTTTCAATGGCGAAGGCGAAATCAACGCCGTGAAACTGTTGATCGACGGCATTCCCAGCAACACCAATGACGGCAACATGCCCTTCATCGACTCGGTGTTCCCCATGGACATCGACAGCATCGAGGTGGTGCGTGGCACCAGCGATCCGCGCTATGGCCTGAACAACATTGCGGGCAACGTCAACATCAATACCCGTACCGGCGGCAACTACAACAAAGCGCGCATGCGTTATGGCAGCTTCAACACCCGCGAGGTGCAACTGGCCAAGGGCATCGAGACCAGTAACTGGACGCAGAACTACTTCTTCGCCCGCCAGCAGGTCGACGGCTACCGCGACCATGCCGACACCGAACGCTACAGCTTCGGCGGTAAATGGTTCTACACCCCGGACGATGGCAACTACCGCGTGGGCCTGATCGCCCGCCATTACGAGTCCGAAGCGCAGGAGGCCGGCTACCTGACCGAGGACAACGCCCGCCACCACCCGCGCATGAGCAACGACTACAACGCCACGGACAAGGGCACGCGGCGGATGAACCAGGTCAGCCTGCATTTCGATACCGAACTGGCGCAGACCCTGTCCTGGTCCGCCAGGACCTACGTCAACACCTTTGACGACCGGCGCTGGACCCAGTACTGGAGCAGCAGTTCGCAGCAGGAACGCGACACGTACGAAACCCAGTACGGCGCCATTACCTCGCTCACCTGGCGCCCGCAGGTCGACTGGCTGCATGCCTTCGCCCTGGAAGGCGGCAGCGATATCCAGAAGCAGGAAAACCGCAGCGAACGTTACCGCACGCTCAACCGCGTGCGGCAGGCGCAAACCCGCGACCAGCGTTACGACTTCAACACCGTGGGGGCCTATGTGCAGGCGGAGATCGAACCGGTCGAATCGCTGAAGATTGTCCCGGCGTACCGTGTGGACAGGATCAGCGGTGACTTCACCAACGAGATGACCGGCCAGGATTACGACATCAACGACTACGGCCTGATCAAACAGCCCAAGCTCAGCGTGGTCTATTCACCCTGGAAGGTCGCCAGCGTCTATGCCAATTGGGGCAGAACGTTCCAGGTGGGTACGGGCGCGGCCGCCTACAAAGTACCACCGCGCAACGAAGACCTTTCTCCGTCGATCAACGAAGGCTGGGAAACCGGTGTCAAGTTCACGCCAGCCGGTTGGGTCGATGGCCGCTTCGCCTATTGGCGCCAGGACGCCACGGGCGAGGTCAGCCGCCGTCTGAACGACCCCAGCGGCGAGTCGGACAACGTCGGCGAGACACGCCGCTGGGGCTATGACCTGCAGGTTAACCTGCACCCGGACGCACGCACCGAGATGTGGATGTCGTATTCCTGGCAGTACTCGAAAATCCTTGAGCCCAGCAGTGCCTTGCCAGCCAGCATAGGCAAGGAAATCGACCACGTGCCGCATCACCTGTGGAACACCGGCATCAGCTACCAGGCCACCCCTGCCCTGCAATTGACGGCCTGGATGAATGGCCAGACCCACTACTACCTGGAACGCGAGAATACCCAGGGCCGGTATGGCGGTTACGTACTCACGAACCTTGGCGCGACGTACAAGGTCACCGAAGCGATGAGTGTCGACCTGCAGTTGAAGAACCTCACCAACCGCTACTATGAGTACGTGTGGTACGACCCGGATGGTGCGGAGGCTTCCCTGCACGCCCAGGGTGACGGTCGTGCGCTGTATGCCGGCGTGACGTTAGACTTCTGAAAGCCTGCACGTTGGTCGGCGCCAGTGGCTCGGGCAACGCCCTCAGTGGCCTTGGTTTGCTCGACCGCTTGTTGGCCGTCGCGATCAATTGGCTTTCGAAGTGCCGGAAAACACGCTATGTTCGTGATTGAACTTGCGAGGGGAAACTGTGCAGCCAAGGCAGCCTTCGATCAAGTAAAGGATCCGCGCAACGACGTGAAATACGGGAAACGTCGCAGGTGCCGTAACCGTGGCGATAACCCGTGCTGCACTGCCACTACTTACCGCAACGCTTTCTGAATCCAGCAATCGAACAGGGCGAAGGGCATCACATGTGAACGCCAGGAGGCTTTTCCAGGACGCCGTCAAAGTGCCAGAATCCGCTACCGGTCACACGCGGCGGCGCCAGCCATGACAAACCTTGATCCCGGCGATGAAATAGCCTACTCCGTACGGAGGGATCGGCTTGAACAGCTGTTTGTCCAGTCGGCGCCCGCTGTGCTTGGCAGCTTCCTGGCCGCCGTCATGCTGTGCTGGTTGGGCTGGGAGCGTTTCGACCCGCAAAGGGTCATCGTGTGGATGACGTTATTGGGCCTGTCGACCGGCGTGCGTACCGCCATGTTCTTCGCTTATCTGCGAGCACCGGCCAACCAGCGCACGGCCGAACGCTGGGAGTGGCGTTACTGGGTCACGCTGATGCTGTCGGCGGCTATCTGGGGCTGGGGCGCCTTTGCCGTAATGCCCACCGACGACGCGCTGGGGCAGACGCTGATCATGTTGTTTGCCGTCGGCATGTCTGTCAGCGCGGTGTCGTGTTACTCCTCCTACCGCAACATGACCCTAGTGTCGATGGGCCTGGTCTTGCTGCCTTCTACAGGCTGGCTACTGTTGCAACCTTCCACACTGCAACAAGGGATAGCCTTGGCGGTGCTGGTGTTCGCCTGGTTCGTGGTCAGCGCGACGCAAAGCCTGTCCTCGGCATTGACGACGGCCTGGCGCCTGAAACACGAAATGCAACGCGCGCATCGGCTTGCCATGGTGGCCTCGTGCACGGACGAACTGACCGGCCTGAACAACCGACGTGCTTTTTTCGACAACGCTTCGGCGCAGCACGTCCAGTGCAGGGATGCGGGTACATTCATGGCCGTGTTGATGCTGGACGTCGACCATTTCAAACAGATCAATGACACGTTCGGGCATGCCGCAGGCGACCAAGTGCTGCAGCGCATCGGTGCAGCGATCAGTGCCAGCCTGCGTGACAACGACATTGCCGGCAGGCTGGGCGGTGAGGAGTTCGCCATCCTGCTGCCCAATACGCCGCCAGACACGGCGATTGAGGTTGCCGAGCGCCTGCGGGCCCTGATAGCCAAACTGCGTGTGAATGATGAACACCCGGTCACCGCAAGCATAGGTTTAGCGTTCGCGAAGGCCCCTGCCACTGAGCTCGGCGCCTTGCTCAGCAGCGCAGACAGCGCCATGTACCTTTCCAAGGTATCGGGCCGTAACCGGGTCACGGTCGCCGAACCGGAGCAGGAGGCATTGCACAAGCAGCACTAGCCCCCCAAGGAAGTGCTATATAGGGTTCTGGGCCACGGCGTCACCCGGCGCTGGGCGCAGCGTGCGCACGGCATCGTCGAACAGGTGTAGGTTGGCATGGGCCTGCAGCCATTGCGGCAAGCGTGCGTTGGCAATCGAACCCCGCAAGTCGTGCCAATGCTGAACAAGTTGTTGCGGTTATTGAAGAAAATCTACCGAGACTGACTCCGTCAACCCAGCGTGGTGAAATCCGATCGACCTGTTGCGCCTCTTTGACGTCCCAAGAAAGCACCTTGGCAAATCAACCCAGAGGCGAGGTACTCATGAACGACCGCATCATCGCGTTTTTCACCGAAACCACCGTATTCGGCATCTCCATTCTCAATCTGCTGGTGGCGCTGACAGTCGCCACCTTAGTCTTCCTGGTCGCACGTGCCGCCATCAGTTTCCTGATGCGCCGGGTACGGCGCTGGTCAGAACACGAAGGCCCACTGAGCCAGATAATGGCCAAGGTGCTTTCCGGCACCAGCAACGTTCTGTTGTTGCTGGCCTCCTTGCTGGTGGGCCTGAGCATGCTGGACCTGCCCGAGCGCTGGCTGAGCAGGGTCAGCAGCCTGTGGTTCGTGGTCGCTGCCTTGCAGATTGGCCTGTGGGCCAACCGCGCCATCGGCCTGGGCCTGAGCCGCTACTTCGCCCGCCACCGTACCGACGGCCTGAACCAGGGCAGCGCACTGGCAACCCTTTCGGCCTGGGGCGCGCGGGTCCTGCTGTGGTCAGTCGTAGTGCTGGCGATGCTGTCGAACCTGGGGGTGAACATCACCGCCTTCGTCGCCAGCCTTGGCGTGGGAGGCATCGCGGTGGCGCTGGCTGTGCAGAATATCCTTGGCGACCTGTTCGCTTCGTTGTCGATCGCCGTGGACAAGCCGTTCGAGATCGGTGATTTCATCGTCATCGGGCCCCTGGCGGGCACCGTTGAGCACGTCGGCCTCAAAACCACACGCATCCGCAGCCTCGGCGGCGAACAGATCGTCATGGCCAACGCCAGCATGATCAGCAGCACCATCCAGAATTACAAACGCCTGCAAGAGCGTCGCATCGTGTTCGAGTTCGGGCTTTCCTACGACACGCCCACCGAGGCCGTGAAGAAAGCGCCAGCCATCGTAGAAGACGCCATCAAGGCCCAGGAGCAGGCGCGTTTCGATCGCGCTCACCTGCGCGGCTTCGGCAAAGAGGCGCTGGAGTTCGAGTGTGTCTACATTGTCCGGGACCCAGGCTACAACCTTTACATGGACATTCAGCAAGCGATCAACTTCAGGCTGCTGGAGCGGTTCTCGCAAATCGGCGCCAAGTTCGCCGTGCCGGTGCGCGCGATCAAGGTCACGGCATTGCCAGAGGCCTCCGGCCTGCATGGCCAGGCTCGCGAAGGCCTGAGCATCAGAGGCGCTTGATGCTGGTAACCTGCCCGGGCCTTCAGATAGGTGCGCCGCAGGGCGTGCACATGCGCACGCCCTGCCCGCGCTGAATCGCTATTTCAGCGCCGCGGTGAAGCTGTCTTTCAGCACCTCGAGAAGGAAGTCTGCATTGGCCCGGCTGAAAATCATCGAAGGGCGCATTTTCAGCACGTTGTCATGCGGGCCTTCGGTGCCGATCAACACGCCGCGCTCCCGGGCACCATCAGCCACTTTTCTGGCCAGGGCCGTGGCTGGCGCCTTCGACTGGCGGTCGGTAACCAGCACGACGCCGAGAAACAGGCCCAACCCGCGCACATCGCCAATCACGTCGAATTGCTGCTGAAGCTTGCGCAAACCCTCGAGCAGGTAATGGCCGACAATCAAAGCGTTTTCTTTCAACTGGTCGCGCTCGATTGCATTGAGTACCGCCAGGCCTACCGCGCATGACACTGGGTTACCGGCGAAGGTATTGAAATACTCCATGCCGTTGTTGAAAGCATCGGCAACCTCGCGCGTGGTCACTACCGCCGACATCGGGTGGCCGTTACCAATGGGTTTGCCCATGCTGACGGCATCCGGGACCACGCCCTGGGTCTCGAATGCCCACCAGTGGCTGCCGACCCGGCCAAACCCGACCTGAACCTCATCGGCCAGGCACAGCCCACCTTCGGCTCGCACCATGGCGTACACCTCCTCAAGGTAGTGTTCGGGCAAAAACACCTGCCCCGCCACGCTGGGGATCGATTCGGCAATGAAAAACCCGGGGCGCTTGCCTGCCTTGCGCATGGCATCCAACTGCTCTGCCACCGACTCGGCAAAGCGCTTGCCGTGCGCTTCCACGGGCCAGTGCTCAGGCGCGTAGTAGCTGTCCGGGACCACGGCCTCGTAAACATGCGACGCCCTGCCCTTGCCCGCCTTGCGCTTGTACTTGTAAGGGCTCAGATCGATCAGTTCCTGCGTGGTGCCGTGGTAGGCCCAGTCCAGCACGATCGCCTGATCACTGCCTGTGTAGTTGCGCGCCATACGCAGCATCAGGCTGTTGGCCTCACTCCCCGAGCAGCCAAAGGACGCTACGCAAAGGCCCTTGGGCAAAGTGCCGGTCAGGCGTTCGGCGTATTCGACGATGTTGTCGTGCAGGTAGCGGGTATTGGTGTTGAGCAGCGCAGCCTGGCGGGTCAGGGCTTGGACCACGTCGGGATGACTATGGCCCAGGTGGCACACGTTGTTGAAACAGTCCAGGTAGGCCCGCCCGAAGTTGTCGATCAGCCATACGCCATCACCGCGCACGAACTTGATCGGGTCGGTGTACGAAATGGACAGGTTGGGTAGCAGCAGTTCCTTGCGCCTGGCAATGATCTGGGCCTTGGTCATGCCCTGCTGGCTGTAGGTCTCTGGCGGGATACCGGCCAGGGCCGAGGCGTCGGGAAACAGGTCGGCCCACGCTTCGCGGTACGCGGGCTCACCCACGCCAATGACCTCGCACGCGCGCAACTGGGTATCGGTGACCACCTGCAGATGCAGGTGGGGGATCCAGCCGCCGTTCTCGTGATCGCTGCCCATGTAACCGACCAGGTCGCCGGCTTCGAGCTTGTCACCGGCCTTCAAACGGCTGAGCGCCTCGTGGGCCATGTGCCCCCACAGTGTCAGAAATGGCGGGCAACCGGGCGGGGTATGCTCGAGCATCACCAGGCCGCCATAACCCAGAGGGTCTTGCTCAACCTCGACGCTTCTGACGGTGCCGGCGATCGGTGCGTACAACGGCGTACCCGCTGGCATCAGCAAATCTACCCCCACATGCAGGGTCCGGTGCTGCCCCTTGATGAAGCGAGACTCAAAGGCGCTGTCGGTATAGACGGCACGTACCTCGCCCCATGGCCCGATGCCCAGAGGGGCCTTGTGCGCGGCAGAGCATTCATTCCACCACCGCGTCGCATCTGCAGGGCGCTGCTGGGCCGAGGCAATGGTCATCGCATGGCTGGCATCGCCAAACGGCGCGATGACCTTGTCCAGAATGGCGGCTGACGGTCGCACCAGGTCGGCAAACGACTTGTGGTTGTCAGCAATCCAGCGGCGGACTTCCCCCGCACCTTCGATGGCATCGAAACCACAGGCCTTGCGCAGAATGCCGGTGGCCAACCGTGGGTTCATCGAATCGAGCTGTTCCAGTAGACGCCAGGCAGGCGCTTCACTGATCGCCAGGTAAGGGTTGTCGTCGGTCTGGTCCTGCCGGGAAGCGGAGAACGTGACGCTGATGACCAAGCGCATGGCAATCAGGTTGAACAACACATCAAGCTCTTGCGCTTGCAACGGGTACTTCTCATGGAAGCCGGCCACCAGCGCAGCAGCAGCGCCGATCGGGTCGTCCATGTCGAGAATGGCGTAGGCGCTGGCGATTGCGACCTCGGCAATCAGAACGGTGTGCACGGCATCGCCAAAATCGATGAAGCCAGTCACGTTACGGGGCGTTTCGGCATCGACCAGGATGTTCCAGTCGTTGGCATCGTTGTGGATCACCTGGGCCCGAAGGGAAGCCAGTTTAGGCTGTACAGTCTGTTCGAACCGGGCGATGAAGCGCTCGGCAACGGCCCGGCGATCAGGGTCCTTGATGCAGTGCAGCCGCGAACGGGAGCGCGCAGCATGGCGTAAGTCCCAGTCCAGGTCGCGGACTGCGCCCGGGTGCATGAAGCCCTGCAGCGCACGGTCAAGTTCACCGAGTGCCTGGCCGAAGTTTCTCATCAGCGCCAGGGAGCGTCTGGCCTTGGCAAGTGGCGTGCCGGCCAGCCAGCTGACCAGGCGCACAGCGTGCTGTTCACCGGTGCTGCTGGCCACAGACGGCAGGTAGTCGCCCGTCACGCTGGCCCGCAGGTGTGGTACGCCCAAATGCGCGCCATGCACGGCCAGGTGGTCGAGTAGCGCGGTTTGAAACTCGCTTTCTACCCTGGGCTCGCTGGCATTGACGATTTTCAGTATCCAGCCTGCATCTACGCCAGTCTCCAGGCGATAATTGCGATCACGCTCCCCATCCAGGGGCGTTGCAGTGCCGGTGACATTGAAGAAATCTTTTGCAAGGCCCTCTGCATCGCTTGCCGAAAACCGAGGTGCCGGGTGGGAAAGGTCTGTCATATCATCAGGTTCCGAGCGCGCTGATTGTTTTTCAATAGCTTGTCATGCGCCGCCGAAACGGACACCCTGCATACGGTCGGGCGCAACAGGCATTATGCCGGTCCCGACCGGCATAATGACGGCAAGCTTATCAAGGGGCTGCAATGCGTGACCTGGACGCTAAAGATCGTGAGATTCTTGAGGTACTTTCGAAGGACGCGCGCATTGCGCTCAAGGCGTTAGCCGGCCGCATAGGCCTTTCCCGAAGTGCCACCACCGAGCGTGTCGCCAACCTTGAACGCAGCGGAGTCATTCGCGGTTATCGCGCTGACATCGGCGAAATAGACGCCAACGTGATACGCGCGATCTTGCTGGTGACGTTGCAGCGCACGCCTGCCATGGGGCTGCTCGACCAGTTGGCAACGGACGCGCGCGTACGGCGGGTGTCGTCGGTGAGCGGTCAGCTCGACCTGGTGGTTGAAGTGGAGACCCGAACGATCGACGACCTCAACCAGGTACGCGACAACGTGGCACGTCACGAATCAGTGGATGACATTACCACGTCGGTAGTCCTGCGCCGTGATATCGACCGCCAGGGCGCCTGATACCTGCAGAGGCAGTAGATAGGCCATACTCACCCAAGCCTCACAGGTGTCGAAGCACGCCCTGAATCTCGCGAACGACCTGCCGCGTTGCCTCGTCGACGGTCCCTTCATTACGGCACAGCACCCAGCCTTGCTCTGCAACCGCACGCTCGAACGCCTCGGTACAGGCAACCTGTTCATCCAGGTTGTGGATCACCGTACTGCCCAGCCCACGCGTGCGCGCCGCGGCCCTCGCCCATGAGGTTTCAGGCGTTGTGACAACCCCGACATGCAAATCGGGCACTTGCACGTTTCGTTCGAGGTTCAGCCGCAGGATCTTGTCAAACGGCACTGTGCGGCGAAACGCAGCGTCAGAGGGGTACCAGCGATCAATCAGGATGATGCTGTCAGCGGGCTGCCTGGGCAGTACATGTCGGGAAATCCAGGCTCGGCTTTCAGCGAAGCGTTCGCAAACCTTGAACTCAAGGTCCTGGCAAGGGCTTCTGGAAAGCTGGTTGACCAGGGCCATGGTCTCACCCCGGTGAGGATCATTCTTTCTTTCGCAAAGGCGGATCACCTTGTTCCCGTCCAGCCGTAACGCTTGAGTGACGGCCTCCAGCAGCGTGGTCTTGCCGGTACCCTTGGGCCCATCGATGGAAATAAACAGCGGGCGGTTCATCTTGCAATACCAGTTGGCTCAAGCGCGGGATAAGACCATTGATCGTAGCGGCCTTCAAGCGATTCTCGACGGGAGTACATCCGTACTCCACACTGTGATCAAAGCATTGCCTTGGGAATGGACCGGCATTGCCCGACCCGCCATCCCCAAGGCGTGCAATGCCTGCTAGGCTGACGGACGATGGCGGACCTGCAGCCCGCCTCCCCTTACCCACAGGCACGGGCCAATGACCTACAACCCCCACGTTAACCTGACCAACTGCGACCGGGAGCCCATCCAGATTCCCGGGAGCATCCAGCCCCATGGCTGCCTGCTGGCCTGTGATGCCTCGGCGACCGTGGTGCTGCGCCATTCGGTCAACGCCCCACAGATGCTGGGTGTAGCAAACGATATCAATGGTCAGAAACTGCACGCGGTGCTGGGTGACGAGGTCACGCATACGCTTCGCAACGCACTTGCCCGTACCCGGGATGCCTCGCGGCCCGCGCTCAGTTTCGGCGTGACGTTGCCCAACGGCGCGGCCGTCGACATCGCCGCCCACTTGTACAAAGGCACGGCAATCCTCGAATTCGAGCCCGCCGGGGCGAGCATCGCCGAACCGATCGAGCTGGCCCGCACGCTGATTGCCCAACTGCGCGAAATCGACCAGACCCACAAGCTGTTCCGCGACGCCGCCCGCTTTGTCAGGGCGGTGCTCGGTTACGACCGGGTGATGATCTACCAGCTGGGAGCCGACGGTGCCGGCAAGGTGGTTGCCGAGTCCAAGCGTAGCGACCTCGAAAGCTTCATGGGCCAATACTTCCCCGCCTCCGATATCCCCCAGCAGGCCCGCGCGCTCTACCTGCGCAACCCGATCCGGGTAATCTCCGACGCCCAGTTCAATACGGTCGCCATCAACCCGGTGCTCGACCCCTCGGGCGAACCGCTCGACCTGTCCTACGCGCACCTGCGCAGCGTCTCGCCGATCCATTGCGAATACCTGTGCAACATGGGCGTGGGCGCCTCAATGTCGATTTCCGTCATCGTCAACGGCGAGCTGTGGGGAATGATTGCCTGCCATCACTACGCACCGCGCACGCTGGCCATGGGGCAACGTGTGGCCGCCGAGATGTTCGGTGAGTTCTTCTCCCTGCATATCGAGACCCTGCGTAGCCGGCAAAAACTCGAAGCTGCCGTGCGCATCCACAAAGCCCTGGACAGCCTGCTGCGCGACGCCAACCAGGCGGCGGACATTGATGGGTTCTTCCACGCACGCCTGCCCCGGTTGATGTCGCTGATTCCCTGCGACGGCATCGGCATGTCGCTGCTAGGCCGCTGGTCGTGCGCAGGGCTCGCGCCGCCCCAAACGGCCGTGCCTGATCTGCTGCGCCTGGCAGACATGGTCAGCGAAGGCCGAATCTGGGCGTCCAATCGCCTGTCGACGGTGCTTCCGTCGGCCCAGGCGTATTTTAATGATGTGTCGGGTGTGCTGATCGTCCCGATGTCGCAACACCCAAGGGATTACTTGATCTTCTTCCGCAAGGAGGTGGTCGAGACACTCGATTGGGCCGGGGACCCGAACAAGACCTATGACAGCGGCGCGTTGGGCGACCGCCTGACGCCCCGCAAGAGCTTCGCCATCTGGAAAGAAACCGTTCACCAGCAGTCGCTACCCTGGACCGAGCAGGACCGCCAGTTTGGCGATGCCATCCGTACCGCTATCGTCGAAGTGGTACTGCACAACAGCGAACTGCTCGCCAGTGAACGCGCCAAAGCCGACGTGCGCCAGCGCATGCTCAACGAAGAGCTCAACCACAGGGTTAAGAACATCCTGTCGCTGATTGGTGCACTGGTTGCCCATCCGACCCCGGAGAGCCAGACCCTGCAGGACTATGTGGCAACGCTCAAAGGGCGTATCCAGGCCTTGTCGTTGGCCCATGACCAGGTGGTGCGCGGTGACGGTGGCGGGCGCCTGGCGAAGCTGCTGGAGGCCGAGCTTTCTCCCTATCGCACGGCTGCCGACGTGATCGAGTTGCAGGGCCCGAACGTCATCCTCGATGCACGCGCGTACTCGGTCATGGCGCTGGTGCTGCATGAACTGGCAACCAACGCGGCCAAGTACGGTGCGCTATCGCGGGCTGGCGGCAAGCTTTCGGTGAGCTGGGCAATCGACGCCAGCAACGCCTGTGCCATCAGTTGGCGGGAAATGGGTGGGCCAACGGTACGCCCGCCCAGCCGCAGCGGCTTCGGCACGGTGCTGATCGACCGCAGCATCCCGTTCGACCTGGGTGGCACCAGCGCGGTGGAATATCACCCCGAAGGCCTGCAAGGCCTTTTCAGAATCCCGGCCAAGCACCTTTCCGTAGCCGAAGCGGCAGAAACCGCTCTCCCGGCCACGCCTCTGGCCCGTGCAAACGGTGCGTTTGCAGCGCGCTCGGGTTTGTGTGTGCTGATACTCGAGGATCAACTGGTAATTGCAGTAGGCCTGGAGCAAATTCTCAACGATGCGCAAATCGAGGACGTGATCACCGCCAGCTCCGAGGACCAAGCCATGCAACTGCTTGGTAGCCACAAACCGGACGCGGCAATACTGGATGTCAACCTGGGCACCGGAACCTCCATTTCCGTAGCAGATGAACTGGTTCGCCGGCAGGTCCCGTTCCTCTTTGCCACCGGCTATGGCGACGGCATCAGCATCCCCGAGCACTTGCAGCATGTGCCCATCACCCGCAAGCCTTATGACGCCAATGCCATTCTGGCCAGCCTGCAAGGTCTGCTTGAGCTGGGGTGAATGGGATACAGAAGCAGCCTTGTATTGCGAAAAGGCCCGTAAAGCCGACGCATCACCGTCAGCTATACGGGCCTCTTTGCAGCACCAGGCCGCGCCGGCAAAAAGACGGCGCCGGCCTGTCAGGGCTTACACCGCCAGCGCGCGCTCACGCAGCTCGCTGTTGAGGATGCGGTCGTTCTCGCTGTAATCGACCGGGCAGTCGATCACGTGCACACCCGGGGTCTTGATGCAGTGCTCCAGC
>PJUE01000262.1_pt1 | contig 48259 bp, 31 predicted proteins | sample 1512171 | NCBI WGS metagenome assembly PJUE01 (sample SAMN08177674, study PRJNA422409) | Feces metagenome, whole genome shotgun sequencing project. | isolation source: Chicken feces (3) enriched on wood chips: alkali lignin treatment | host: Gallus gallus | place: USA: Madison | collected 2015-01-15
GACAGCGAGCTCGGGCGTGGCCGGGGCATTCTCGCCCATCTCCATCAACAGCGAGATGCGCAGCGCCCGGCGGCCGTCCGGCCCCATCATCTGGCACCCCACCGCGAAGGCGAGGAAGTCGAGCGCGCTATCCCGGGTCATGGTCGATCACGCGCACCGGGGGAGGCAGCGCCCGCATTGTCTCGGCAAGCTGGATAGCGACCTTCGCGACAGCATCGCCCAATACACCGGCATTGAGGTCGTGGGTCACGCGGCCGTTGACGGACACCGAGGAGATTTCACGGTAGGCTGGCAGCAGGGCCTTGGCGCGGAGCTCTAGGAGGCGGTCCGAATAGCGCCGGACGGTGCCGACAACCTGTTCACGGTATCGGCCGCCATAGATGGGCTCTTCCCAGCCTTCCTGCGCACGGCGGTAAATCTCGTGCTCAACGTCCGCCTTCGCCATCTCCATCGCCTCCTCCCATTGGCGGGCAAATTCCGGGTCACGTTCCCGCTCATCGGCAAAGGTCTGCTTCGCGCCGAAGCGGGCGCTGGCGCGCGGGCTGGCAGCGCGGGCGGCCCGCACGACGCTGCCGTGGCGGGCGAGCTCGGCCAGAAATGCCCTCTTGCGGCGGTCGGTCAGCTTGGTCGGCATAGGCGGAACGGTAGCTGGCGACCGTTCGGAAGCGAACGGCGGGGCATTGATAACTACTCATGCGGCGATAGTTGCTATTCCTCCTATTTGTGCTATCGGTGATTCGGCAGGCAATAGGAGGATGGAATGGCGACCGTTGAAATCGACTTCGAAGTTTACAAGGAACTCACCGCTCGACGGGAAACCGAATCGACCACCTACAATGACGTGATCCGCGATCTGCTCGGGCTGGATGCTGAGCCGGAAGTTGCAGACCCCCAAGTCAGCGGCGCGGGCGGTCTCGAGATGAAGGGCGTGTTTCTGCCCAACGGGACGCAGCTCAGTGTCACCTACAAGGGGCAGACCTTCACGGCGGAAATCAAGGATGGTGCGTGGATTGGCAGCGACGGGGTGCGCCGCAACACGCCCTCGGATGCCGCTTGCGCTATTACGCAGACCAATGTGAACGGGTGGCGGTTCTGGAAGGTGAAGCGACCGGGCGACAAGAGCTGGAAGGTGCTCAACTCGCTGCGGCCTTAACTGCCCGGCGTTTCCCCTCGGGTGCCCCAAGAAACGGCGTTGGTGCCGATAGCCCAAGAAACGCTGGAAACCGCGCTGGTGGGGCTGGGCCTCGAAGAGGAAGAGCTCCGGCTCCGGCCATCCCGATCTCGCGCCCGCGCGCGGTAGGGCGAACGCAGCAAACGGCGGGCGGCGGCATGCTCAAGTAATCACAGAGGGGGGAATAGGGGGATACAGGGGGTAATTCTCCTCCCCGTAGAATTTTTATTCCTTCCATCGAAATTTCTCTTCGACCTAAAAAGCCCCCTCATTCCCCCCTATCCCCCCGCAGCAGACCTCCTTGGGCATTCGCCTGCTGGGCTTCGCGCTGGCGCTCCTCGGTCATCAAGCGGTAGCTGTTGCCCGTCTTGTCGTTCGGATCGACCTCGATCCATCGGCCACCAACGCGGCGGTTGGCGAACTTCAGCAGCTTGCGCCCAAGGCTGATGGCATTCACGCCGCGCGGGTTCGGGCAGAAGGCGCTAAGGGCCAAGCATAGCGGCCCCGGCCTTCCCAGCCTGCGTTCCTCATCATCGGCGGCCTCGATCACGTCGCTCGGCCGCTGCCAGTCGGATCCAAATCCGGCGTGCCAAGCATCGTGGAGGCCCGCCAGCGCGGCGCCGACAGCATCGTTCGTTACGATCTTCTCACGGGTCTTAACCGGGTCGCTCTGGTCAAGCCAAAGCAACGCACCGCGAATCAAGCGCGACCAATCCTCAAAGCGCGCGAAGGGCTTCACCCCGGCCTCCATCGGGTAGCCCGCCGCGATATATCCCCGCAGGACAGTAAGCGCAGCAGCAACCAACTTCGGGCGTTCGCGCGGCACGTGCGCTTTCAGGTCGTATCGGAATGCGCTGCGTTGCCCCGGATCGTCGCATCGGGCATCGAGCCGCGCCACAACGGCACGGGTCGCCATATCGCCCCGAAGCTCGAGGTTGTTGCCGTTGGCGATAATCAGGGTCTTGGTCGAGACGTGGTAATTCTTCGACTCACCGAGCTTGCGCGACTGCCACACTTCCGAGGTCAGCACGGAACAGTACGCATCGCCGCTCAGCGGCAGGTCGATATTGTCGATTGCGAGTATCGGGTCCCCTTGCGAGAGACTGGCGAACAGTCGCTTCTCGTCCTCCTCCTCCTTCGAGGCCTGCGAGATCACTGGCGCGGGCCGCCCCGTTGCGATCATCGCGGCAACGTCAGCGAGGAGCGACTTGCCGGTTGCCATCGTCGGTGCCGATATGCCGTGCAATGGCGCGGTACGCAGCGCCCGGCGGACGATGCCCGTCAGTATCATCGACAGCGCAACAGACCGCGATGCGCTTGGCGAACCGAGACCGAGAGGTGCGCCCGGCTCATCAGGCTCGAAAGGGAATTCAGCAATCAGGTCGAGCAACACATCAAGCGCCGCCTTCGCATCTTCCTTGGTTGGCAGGTCCGGCACCGGGGGAAACGCGGTGCCCTGTGTGTCGATAATCAGGCCACTGGCGGGGTCGTATCCCTCCTGCCAGACCACGCTGCCATCGGCCCGTAGCGTGGGCGCTTCGCACACGCCGACGAGCTCCGGCAGGTTCCACATACCCGTACGTGCCGCGTAGTGCTTTGCGAGGCTCAGCGGCGGGGCCTTCTTGGCCAAGATGGTCTGCCCGTCTTTCTCTTTGGGTACGACAAACCGGGCAGATGCGATCATCCGCTCCCGCAGGAAGTAATCGCTCACGTCGCTTATCACTAGCGCCCCGGCGGCCCGCCGGATGCCATCCTCGTTGCTGGCCTTTCCGAGGCGCACATCGCGCACCAACCGTCCGGCCATCTGGTAAATCGGTACGTCGCCCGCCACTAGCGCGGCCTCGGTTTCCTCGAGGACTCGAGGAAGCTCATCCTCGTCATAGACGATCAGTTTCCTCACCCTTCCCACCAATGCCCGAGCCTTGGCGATCTCGAGGGCGGCATCCCGCTTGCCGCCGCGTTGGCGCAGACGTTCGGATATTCTCCACTTGGGGTCGAGTATCGCCGCCGCGATCTCTTCGTTGGTCCACCCTGCCCGCACCCCGGCGCAGCAGACGGCCATCACGGCTTCATTGCGCGATGGGTACGACTGGGTATCAGCGGCCGGACCGAGCTCGATCACCTTGCGGATGCGGGCGGATATGCCGCCGGGCAGATCGTCTAGGCTATCGAAGAATTCAATCTGGCCGAGCTCGATCTCCTCGATTTCGCCCTTCCCAGCCTTCTCGCCGGGATCCACCCAATCAAGCTCGCCAAGACCGCAACGTTCTTTGCTGGGCCACCTTACCACAGTCGCGGTGCGGTCGATCCGGCCCTTCGCCCGCTTCTTGTCGCTGGGCGTGTTTATGGTCCCGGGCAGGCGATAAAGATGCTCGAGCGACTCACAATCGTCACCCCCGAGTTTCTCGGCCAAGGCGACGTTATAGCCCTTGCCTTGCCGTACGCCCTCGTCTGTGCCCCCAACATAAAGCGGCTGGTCCAAAAGCCAGAAAGCTTGGTATCCGTTCCCGCTATCGACGATGGCAGAGGGGTGGGGCCGAAAGTCTAGAAGCGATTTTAGGATGCGCGCCCGATCTGCCTGCCACTCCTCTTCATCAGCCGGATCAACTGTGTCGCTGGGGTCAATGTCAACAAAAGCGGCGACCTTGTCCTCAATGTCCGCCTCGCTGGGCCTCCAATTCGGGTCGGCATCCGCCTTCACCGAGTTGGGCGTCCAATACAGGTTGCGCTCGCCATTCCACTTGCTCAGCCAGGCGCGCAGCCGATCCGGCCGGGCGAGGTCGAAGGTGCGGGTTTCGATGCCGCGATCATTCGGGCAAATGGCGGACAGGACGCAGCGCCCATCGTGGCGCATCGCGCGCAGGAAGCGGATTGTCTCATCGAAAGGGAGCGCGCCTTGGCCGCTCAACCCTTCGCTATTCGTCCCCGGCATCGGGGCGGGTATAACTGTCACTGGGAAAGACTCCTGGTCCTAATGCCGATTGGACCCGCCGCTCGCTTCGATCACATCGGGGCGGGCGGTTTCCGTTTCGGCACCGGGGAAATGCCGATCAGGCGGCCTGTTGTTCGGTGTGGCGAGCATCCTTGCGGCGCTTCAACCAGCGCTCGATCTCGCTCTTCACCCACACAACCCTGTTTGGGCCGAGGCGGACCTGCTTCGGGAAGTCGTGTTCCTCATCGCGGAGGTAATTGTAGATGGTAGGCTTGCTCAGCCGGGTCAGTTCAGAGACCTCGGTTATTGTGAGCAGGACTTGTCGCTGAACCACGATGCGCTCCTCTAACGGCGATTATTCGAGTCTGAGGAGGGCGTAAGTGATTCGGACCGGGGATAGGGAACGGATGATTGAGAACTGCGAACTTTCTATGGGTCTATCCCCGGTCAGTGGCTGAGATGCGTCTCTAAGCTACTGTTGAAGAAAGAAATGTTCTGCCCACGCATCGAGTGCAGCGCGCTTCTCCGGCATGTAATCGTGAACATCGTACACCCCGCCGATGCCGGGCAGGACGTGACCGAGTACCTGCTCGGAATGGAGGTGGGGGACACCCAGCCGGGACATACCCGTCTTAACGGACCGGCGAATGTCGTGGACTGTCCACGGCTCGAGCGGCGGCAGGCCAGCCTTCTTACCGAGCTCCTCGAGCTTTGCGTCCAGTTGCTCTTTCGACTTCGAGAAGCCGTTAATCGGCTTGTCGCCCTTGTCGGTGGGGAACAGGTAGTGCGCCTTGTCGAGCTTCTCGGGCAGGGCCTTGTAGCTGGGCAATTCCTTCACGATGGCGATGGCCGGGGCGGGAAGCGGATAGGTGTGCTGCCGGTCGGTCTTGTAATGCAGTGGCGGCACCGTCACCGTCCAAGCCTCGCGGTCCAGCCAATCGGTGTTCAGGTTGGCGATCTCCGAGCGCCGCTGCCCAGTCAGGATAAGCAACTGGATCACCCGGCCGTAGCGATAGCCGATTTCGTCCGCCGCGTCCCAGACCCGGCGCAGCTCCTCGATCGACAACGCGCGCTGGCGGGCGGTGTAGGCGAGCGACTTCTTTTTGCTGCCCCTCTTCGTGGGCATCACGACTGCGGGATTAAAGATCACGAGGTCCTGCTCCCCGGCCCAATTAAACAGGGTGCGGATGCGCTTGCGCACCTCCCGGGCGGCGGACAGCCCGCTCAATTCGTGCCGCTCGTCGGTCCTCGGCTTGCCCGCTTTCTTCGCCCGGGCGCGGGCGCGCTCGATTGCCAGCGCGCGGACCTTCACCAGAAGAGCATTCACGTCAGAGCGCTTTATCTCATCGACCTGCCGCCCGCGCCAATGCGGCACGACATAGGTGTCGAGATAGGCCTTCGTGGACTTCCACTCCTTCTGTTCCTCCTTCGCGTACTCGTCGATGAATCGCTCCGCCACGGTCTCGAAAGCCCGCTCGTTCTGGGCGACCGCCACCGCCTTGCGCTGCACGGCGGGGTTCTTGCCCTTCTCAGCTAGGTCGAGCGCATCGCGCGCCGCATCCCGGGCCTTGGCGATGGTCACGCGGGGGTAGTCGCCCAAGGACATTCGGCGCATCGGACCCTTCTTCAGGCCGCCGTCGCCCGCGCCGGAGACCCGATAGATTACGGACCAGTGCTTCGCGCCCCGGTCGCTCACCCGGAGCCGGAGCTGCGGGACCACCGTGTCGGCCCACTCGAGGCGCTTCCCGGGCTCGGCCTTGAGCTTGGCGATTGCCTTGTCGGTGATCGTGTCGCGCTTCGCATCGTGCTCCACGGCGGTTGTTATGGCTTCCATCTCGCTTCCTCCAGATACACTCGGGAAACGGCTAGGGAACTCTAAACCACGCGCTGCGCTCAGCCCCGCCGATACCCGGTTAGACTGTTTTCTAGTGTAAATGCTCAGAAAGTCGAGGTTTCTTTAACCGGCTCAGCCTCGGGGAAACTGCGCTAGACTGGGTAGCTTAGACCTCCGAAGGCAGAGGCCAGAGGTTCGAATCCTCTTGGGTGCGCCATTTCCAAAGGAAATGGTCGCCCTGAGTCTAAAAGATAGTTCGAACTTTGTTCGAACGGGCGCGCCACACTGCCGAAGGCGCGGAAATCCGTCATTTCCGGCTGAGCCTATTCCCGAACGAAAAGAGAGAACTTTCGCTGATATTGGGCCGTATTCCAACTGTCGGCTTTGGGATGGTTCGATGAGAAAGCAGACATTGAGCCTATGCCCAAAAGTGCCATCCCCTCCACGAAACGATCATCGCACCCAAAGCCAGCAGACTGGCGATTGATCCGCTTGCGAGCAGCAGGCGAACACATGCCTGCTTGGCTGAACTAGCGGTGACACCCTGGCCGGCAAGCGGAAGATCCCGCCCTGCACCCCATAAGGCGGCCAGCAGATTGGCAACCCAAAATGCGATTATTGACAGCAGCAGCAACAAAGCCGTGGCGAACGACCAGCCGAGTCCGAAGCCGAAATAAGGCCAGACCCAAGCGACAGCGATTAGAAAGGTTCCGCCCTGCAGCGCGGTGAGATGAGCGGACAGTGCAAGCCTGGGGCTGCGCATCAAGGGGATGAGCATACCGTTCACAAGCCCAAACATGAACAGCAGGAGACCAGTAAGGGCGAGCATCTCCTGCGTGTTTGTCATGGCTATGCATCCTCGATTTCACATGCTATCTGTATGTCAGATACAACATGAATGTCAAGGATGGCCGATGAGATCGCCCCGCAGGGAACAACAGGCCGCCGAAACGCGCGATCTTCTTGTGATGACCGGGCTAAAGCTATTCGGTGGTCGGGGTTATGCTGCCGTATCGGCACAACAGATCGTCGTGGCAGCCGGAGTGACGCGGGGCGCCCTCTACCATCATTTCGAAACGGGCAAGCAAGGCTTGTTCGCTGCAGTTTTTGAGCAGGTGCAAATGGATTCGGCTGCACGGCTCGCCGACATATCGGTCGATGAGGGAACGGTGGGGGATCGCATTCGCTCCCAACTCGATGCTTTCTTCGCGATCGCTGCCGAACCGGCCTATCGGCGGATCGTATTGGAGGATGGTCCTTCAGTTCTGGGTTGGCACGCGTGGCGGCAATGCGAATTGCGCCATGTTGGAAAGTTCGTGCGCGAAGCTATGGAGACAATACTTGGCAGGGGGCCCACAGATGTGGCTTATCGCGACGTGGCGGCCTTGCTGATCTATGGTGCTTGCTGCGAGGCCGCGATGGTGATCGCGACTGCGAACGATGTTGCGGCAACGCGGGAGAGCGCGCTGGCGGCAATGGAGGCAATGATCGCCGGGCTGCTGGCAGATGGCGGTTTTCATGGCTTTCGTACCGAAGCTTGACGGACCGGAAACCCATCTTGCCTTTGCGCCCCATGCCACGATGGTGAAAAGTAGGCTGGCCGGTTTCAGGAAGCCATCAACAGTGCGGGAATGACTGACATTTGGGCGCAAATCTGTCGCTATCGTTGGATTTCCGATCGTCACACGATGATCAACCAGTTCTCATCTTCGTCATCTTGGGTGCGCCATACCGCCAAAGGCGCAAAAATCCGCCGATTTGATCACCACCATCCTGAACAAAGGAGAGAACCGGCGGAGTTCAGTCGATACGAAGATCGCGCTCGGTTTCGGTCCGATGGCCCTCAATCGCGATATCGCAGCGGGTCGACGATGACTTGACGGGAAGGCGGGAACACGCGCTCACTATGTCACCGGCGTCGAAAGGTCACGACCCCAGATGGTTTGAACCGAGTATCGGCCGATTACCTTGGCGAGAGCGTGCAGTTCCATCCCCACTTCTACCCAAGCCGACCCCTTTCAGATAACTCTCGAGGACCCCGGCTTCGTCCGAGCGGAAGATCGCGCCGACATAGCCATCAGGCCGAACCAGCACCCACTCGCCAGGTGCAAGGCCATAGGCGTCGCGTAAATGGCCGCCATCGTCTGAAAGCTCGTGTTCGGGTCCGACGTGATGGATGTGAAGGTCGCGTCGGGGCACCGCGATTTCGCGGGTCGTTTCATAGCCAACCAGGCTCCAGTGCGCACCGGTGAAGAGATCGAACAGGCGTCGGGGACACCCGGCCGCCCCGCGCAGCGGCGCGTCCGGCGCCCGGTCGCCCGCGAGTAGGATGCCGGGCCGTGATGACGGCTCGAAGGTGAGCGCCGAATCCAGATAACCGATGTCGAGTTGATGGACTTCGCGTCCGCGGCGCATAGAACCGCGCTTCTGCGCTTCGAGCAGCCGGGTTGAGAGGCCCAGCATCTCTTCCGCCACCGGCCGCCTCTCTTCTTCATAGGTATCGAGCAGCCTGTCGGGGGCGCCGCCTAGCACCGCCGCCAGCTTCCAGCCGAGATTGTAAGCATCCTGCACGCTCGTATTGAGGCCCTGCCCGCCAGTGGGTGGGTGGACGTGCGCGGCATCGCCGATCAGGAATATGCGGCCGACGCGGTAGCGATCCGCCAGGCGGGCGCTCATCGTATAGGCCGAGGCCCACGACACCGACTGAACCTGGATGTCGTCGCGCCCGGTTCGCTCCGCCACCATGGCGTTAAGCGCGTCGATGGAGAGGTCCACCTCGCCTTCCGAGGGGATTGCGGCCTGGATCTGGAACAGATCGGTGCCGGCAAGCGGGCAGATCGACATCAACCGCCGCATGTCGCCGGCATGATACTGATGCCAGGCATCGCGGTTCAGCCCCACCAGATTGACATCGGCCACCATCGCACGCGCGCCCAGTGTCTTGCCGGGAAAGTCGATGCCGAGCGCGTTGCGAATGAAGCTGCGTCCACCGTCGGCCGCGATCAGATATAGAACATTGACCAGCTCTTCACCGACAGGACTGATAAGACGCGCCATGACGCCGTCCTCTTCTTGTTCGAAGCCGACCAGTTCGCACCCGAACTCGACGCGGCCGCCAAGCTCCGCGAGGCGTTCGCGCAGCAGTCGCTCGGTCAGGAACTGCGGGAGCATGAGGGGAATGTGGTAAGGCTCGGCCGGCGTTGCTGGTTCGACCTCGAGGGCCGTTTCCGTGTGGCTGCCGTCGTCATGATATTCGCGTATCGGCGGGTAGACACCGCCGGCGGCAACGAGCCGGTCAAGCACCCCGAGATCCTCGAATACTTCCTGTGACCGCGGCTGGATGCCCTTGCCGCGGGACCCGGCGAACGGACGGTCCAGCTTCTCGATCAGCCGGAAGGACACGCCTCTTCTCGCCAGGTCGATCGCGAGGGTCAGGCCGGCGGCGCCGGCGCCGCAAATCAGGACCGCAGGCGGGCTTTGCTCTTTCATTCGAACCTCCTATATGTATAATGCACATATCTACGGAGGTTTGACGGGTGTCAACGAATAAAGTGCACAATACACATATTAGGGCACTGTTTCCATCTCTGCATGCGTCACTGCTCGAGATCGTGACCGTGATGAACCGGCCGGAAAGGGACGATGAGTTGCTGGCGTTGGCGGGCCTAACGCTCGAGCGTGCGCTCTTCCCTCTGCTCGTCTTCGTCGAGCGCAAGGGGCCGATCGGGGTTGTCGATCTCGCCGGCAGGGTTGGCCGTGATTACACGACGGTCAGTCGCCAGGTCGCGCGGTTGGAAGAACTCGGCCTCGTAGAGCGTCGGCCCGGAACAGCGGACAAGCGTGTGCGCGAGGCAATCATCACACCGCGAGGAAAGTCGGCGACCGACGCTCTCGATGCTGCCCGTGAGACTATGGCGCTGGAACTGTTTCACGACTGGTCTCGCGAGGACATCGACGAGTTGGTGCGCCTCATGGGGAAGCTCGCCGAGGGCATGGCCAAAGAACCGGCACGGTCGAACCTGTCTGCCGGCTGATCTTTGATGTGGGATCGCTTGTTCCTGGATTGGAGGGCTTATTTGCTCCATCGGGAGACGCCGGCGACGAGAGTGATGGCGGCGATCCGAGCGCCTTGATTACTTTGCGATCATCCTCGCAGTTTGGCCGAATATCGAACGCCAAAATCCGATACGAGGCGGTCGATCATAGGGCAACAAGACGTTAAACAACGATCACCCAGTTCTCATCTTCATCATCTTGGGCGCGCCATATGACCGGAAGCACGGAAATCCGCCATTCCCCGTCTTGCGGCGAACGGCGGGACCATGGCCGTCTTCGAAAAGGCCATGGTCCCGCCGCTGCTACCGGCATAGGTGCAGATTCATCAAACGATCGAGCATTGCGTGGCAAGGCTCCCATGTACTTCCCGTCAGAAACGGACTTTGAGGCCCGCGTTCAGACCGTGGCTCTCGAGGCCCTTCGAGATCATGCCGTTGTAACCGAGCTGGAAGTGCACCGCACCGTAGGTCAGGGCGAGGCCGGTGGACAGTTCGGCACCGCTCCTGGCTATGTCGTTGGCACCGATCAGAGCGGTCCCGGCCATGCCGGCGAAGCCGACCGTGGCAAGGGAGGCCCGGTCGCCCCACGTATGGCGGTACGCCGCCGAAGCGAAGGGGCGGATCCCGGATTCGGCATTGCCCGACAGCCGCAGCCCGACCTTGCCAAAGGTCACATCGCGATCGATGGCGGCCACGGTGAGCGCCGTTGAGGCGCCGGTTTCGGTCAGAGCGTCAAGCTTCAGCGACACGTGGCTGATACCCACGAGCGGTTCGACCGACAGGCTGCCCAGCGGCACACGATAGCTGATCTCGCCAGATAGCTGCAGGTAATCGCCGTCGATATCGCCCATCACAGCGCCGCCGGTACGCCCGAGCAACGTCTGGCGGCGGATTTCACCATTGACCCAGCCGAACTGGACGCCGGCGCTTGCTAAAAGGCCAGAAGCACCATTGTATGCCACCTGGCCGATCGCGAAGGTCACTTTACCTTGCGTAAAGTCGCCCCCGCCCTTGTTCTGGTCGAGGATGCCGAGCCCGGCCGAGACGGAGAGGCCATTGCCGCCGAAGCCGAAACCGCCCGCTACGCCGTGGCCGGCCAGTTCGATGTTGCCCGGGCCGTTGCTGCCGACACTGTTGTAGAGGCCGGTGGCCCAGACATAACCGCCTTCGCCAGTCATGGTTTCGCGTGTCTGGCGCCGCAGCATTTCGGCCGTTTCCAGAATCGCCGCACCATAGGCCGGATAGACCTCGCCGGTCAGGCTGGCAAAACTGGGCGCGACGTCGTCCTGGATCAGCGTCAGCGTCTCGTCATAGAGCACATTGCCGAAACCGAGGCTCTCCAGCAGATTGCCGACCGCGATCTCGTTGGCTGTCCCGCCGAGGGCCGAGAAATCGACGTCGTTGCGCAGAAGGCGCAGAGTCACCGAATTCGCCGAGTAGACAAGCGACGGGTCGAGAAACGCCAGATTGGTATCCACGGCGCCGAACGTGCCCGTGACGCCGCCATCGGCGGTCAGGATGGTGTAGTCGGTGGCAGGGGCATAAAGGCCGCTCTGCGCGATTACGTTCACGGAAGCACCACCCAGCGTGGCGGTTCCGGTCGCTTGCAGCAGGTCCGCGCTTCCGGCGACCGTCACTTCAACCTCGAAGACCGAAGCCGCATTGAAGCTTATGTCGCCGGCCACCGTCAGCGTGTCGATCGAGTTGCCCGGCGCCAGCGTGCCGCCGGCCACCTGCGTGTTTCCGATCGTGCCGGCGCCCCCGAGCGTGCCGCCTTCGTTGACGACGAAACTGGCATTGGAGAAGTCGCCGTTCACCGAGAGCGTGCCGCCATCGACCTGGCCCGTGCCGGTAAAGCCGGTGCCGTCGCCGTTGAGCTTCAGGTCGCCTTCGCCATCCTTGATCAGGCTGCCGGTGCCGGTCATCACGCCGGAAAATACCGTGTCCCCCGACTGATCCACGACGAGTTGCGTTTGCCCCAACTGGAGCGTTCCGCCTTCGCCCGAGAGCTGTGCGATGGTCTGCTGCCCGCCTTCGACCTGCGACAGATCGATCGTGCCTCCACCAAGATCCAGCCTGGTATCTTCGGCCAGATGTCCGGTGAACGCCACCGAACCGCCGAGGACGGTCGTGGTGCCGGTAAAGGCGTAAAGCCCGGCGAATGTCAGCTTGCCGTTGCCGTTCTTCTCCAGAAGGCCGGAGCCGCTGAAGTCTCCGAGGACGCTGTAGTCGCCGGCGCGCGAATAGATGAAAGTCCCGTCGTTCACGAGGTCGCCCGTGAAATCGCCGCCCTCGCCCAGCCTGAACACGCCTGCGCCCGAAGTGGTTATGTCGCCGCCATAAACGGCCGTCAGCAGCAATTCGCCGTTTTCCACGAACGTGCCGCCGGTGTGCAGCAAACCGCTGGCATCATCCACCGCCATCGTTGCCGGGCCCGACAGATGCAGGGAGCCGGCACCTTCGAGCACAAGGCCGGTCAGATAGTCCGCTCCGGCAATGTTCCCAAGCTGGAGGTTGAGGCGGCCATCCAGTTCCACATATGGCGTGGTTACGGCGGCCTCTCCTTCGGCATTCCCGGCAATCGTCAGCGTCGCGCCTGCTTCGATTCCCACATAGGCGTAGGCCGATTGCACACCGTCGGCGCGCCAGTTCCCGCTCTCGACGGCGAGCCGCTCCACATTCCGCGTGGCAGCGACCTGGCCGACGGCATCGTTCGCGGCATCGTCGTTGAAATCGAGTACAAGCCGGTCTTCTCCGACGCCGAGATCGACCATCCCTTCGATGATGGAACGCTCGGTCAGCTCCAGAACGTCGCTGCCGGCACCGGTCTCGACCGCCAGGCCGGCGCTACCGCGCAGTGTCCCATTGTTCCGGATGTAGACGTCGCTCGCCCCGAGAGCGAACGGATTGAGGCGCACGGCCGGGCCCTGCTTCGCTTCGACGAGGCCGTCATTATGCAATTCCAGGAATCCGCCGCCGGAATTGAGCGGGAAGAAATCGACACCGACCAGTCCCCCCGAGACGGATGCTCCGTCGGCGACTTCGAGCAGGCCTTGCGGCCCTCCGCCCAACTGGATCCCTCCTCCAGAGTTTACATCGACCGATCCATTGATGAGGACATGGGAGAGTCCGGTCGTCGTAAGGGCGGATACGCCGAGGGCCTCGGCGGCAACATGCCCATCGACCACGACTTTCGCGCTTTGGCCCCAAACGAGGATACCGCGGCCGTTTTCCGCCTCGGCCTGGATATCACCAATCCGCGCGTTGACTTCACCATTATACGCTATGACCCGAATGGCGGCGAAGTCGTTCAGATTGTCGATTGTCGCTGGCGGCGTATCGCCGGAAAGTATGACGGATGCGCTGTTCAGGTTTACCTTGCCATTGGCGGAATTGACGGCAATTCCATAGGATCCATTGCCGGTGCTTTCCGTTTCGTTGGAGGTGATGTCGATATTGCCCGTGGCCGTGACATATATGGCGGCGGGCCCGGTGCCGGTTACCTTTCCATGGTTGGCTATCCTGGCCTTACCGGCGCTTGTCACTCCTATGCCGGTGGTGCCCTGCGTGTGGGTGCCTTCGCCGGTGGCGATCTCCACGCCCCTGACGCCACCGGTGGCGCGCAAGGCGTAGCCATCATTCGCCGTGATGTCGCCTTCGGAAGCGATCGTCACCCCGCCGCCCGTCGCGAAAATGCCGTCCGAGAACTGGCCGCTTGTGGTTATGGTGCCGCGTGAATCCACGCTGACCGTGCCGCCGGTCGCGCCCGCGGCAATGCCCGCAGCGCTTTTGCCGAGCGTCGTGATATTCCCGTCATTCGTGACGGATACGGATGTGGCCCTGTAATCATACACGGCCTCTCCGGTGTCGTCATCGAGCCCGAAATAACGCGTGGCCACGATGCCGCCGGAGAAATCCGTGTTGGTTGACAGGCTTCCCGTCGAGGAGACCAGAACCTCGTCGGCAAGCGCGAGGATCGCGGGCGTGCCGATTACGGACTTCGTCGTTATGTTGCCCACCGAGACAACATCGACAAGTTCGGCTGTTCCGAAGATGAGTATTTCATCATCGAAAGTCGATGGCCCGCGTGCGGCGATACCGGACCCGGTCGCGGAAATATTGCCCCGGGAATCGACGAAGTTACGCATGCCCGTCGCGGCGATCCCGGGCCCGATCCCTTCTCCAAGATCGATATCGAGATCGCCGACCGAGATGACGGTCGAGGTGGCGTTGGACGTCGCGTTGAGGGCAGAGCCGATGCCGGAATCCGTCGTTACCGTGACATTGCCGTTGTTTGTCAGCGTTGTTGACCCCGCTCCGCTCGCAATGCCGACGATGCCCCAGACTGCGGAAGGGTCAGCGGCAGTCACATGGACATTGCCGTTGTTTGTCACCGTTGTCCCGGCTTGACCCATGACCATGACGCCTGCGACGAAGGAAGGTTCTCCGGCCACGGCCACGTTGATGTTACCCGATGTATCGAGATTCGCGGTGCCGGGGCCGGCATTCACGGAGATGCCGCCGAACGGGGCCACACCGATGGCGGGATCGTGATCCACGTCGACGGCAAGATCGCCTGCGTAGCGCAAGGATATTTCGTGCGGGTCGCTTCCGTAGAAAAACGCGGCTATGCCCCAGTTGCCTTGTCCCGGCGTGTTGGCGCCCGTGACGCTGATGTTGCCCGTAAAGTCTATCGTCGCATCGCCCGGGCTTCCTATGAGCGCCGCCGCGTTGCCCGAGGCCCTGAGCGTGTATTGGCCAAGGTCGATATAGGCATTCGAGAGATTGGTCAGGTCGATCGCGGGGGTGCCGTGCGGCGCCGAGATATCCGCCGTGATGTTGTCAACGATGACATCGGGCGTTTCCGCGGCAATGCCCGTGGGGTTCTGGAGCGTGCATGTCGTGCTATTCCCAGCGACCACGCAGCCGGCGGAAGCCGGCGTGGCCAACATGATCGCGGGAAGACTCACCCCAGCCAGGATAAACGCGCGGCCCCGACGCACGTGAGCGGCGCCACATATATGAGAACGCTCAGAATATGTGAGAGCACTGCGACCTTGACTCATGGATTTCCCCTTTTCATCTCGCCTGGGCGGAACTAATCGAAAAGCCTATAGGGGGGGCAAGTCCGGCCAATCATCACATGATCATGGGATGACAAGGCTTCCATTCCCGGTTCGCCGCTTGACCCGGACTCAAGGGAGCGTAGGATTTGGGGCTCTACAGGGGGGAGGCAATTTGGCCATGAGCTTGGCGACTGGCGGGGCAGCTTCGCTTGTCGACGCCTTCCAGGCGGCGCCATTCGAGCAGGGCGGGTGGGACGCGGCTCTCAAAAGTCTCGCGACCCAGGCCGGCTCGGCGCGTGCCCAACTGGTGGCATTCGGCGGACCGAAGGCCATAGCCTTCAACTGGATAACCGATCCGGATCCCAGACTGGTCGAGGAAATTTCTGTTGCGGATACCTGCAATCCGAACGTGAACTGGCGAATGGCCTGCGCCGCCCGGCCAATGGAGCTTGTGCGAGAACGGCATTATGCGGCTGCCAGAAGCAGGCTGAAGAGCGACCTCTATGACGAATTCGTCGATCGCCTCGATTTGCCATATGGTTGCCAGACAGTGCTCTGCAGCACTTCAGAGGCATTTTACGGGTTGGCCATGCTCCGGTCACGAAGTGACGGCCGCACGTCCGACGACGAGCTGGATGTTTTCGCCAGGACGGCACCCCATGTTTTGTCTGCGATAAGGACGCAGATGGCTCTTGAACACCAGGGAGCCGAATTGATCGCAGGCGCGCTTGATGCTCTCGATAGCGCAGCGTTTGTTTGCGATCGCGATGGCAATGTTCAAGGATTCACTCGTGCCGCGGAAGCCTGGCTGAGCGAGCAATCGGGACTTCGGCTGGTAGGGAAGCGGCTGGTCTGTGACCGGCCGCAGGAAAACCGGGTGCTCAACGATGCCTTGAGGCTGGTTTTGGATGACACCGTGCCGCTTCCTGCTCCGATACAGCTATGGTTTCGCCCATCCACAAACGCTTTTGGCGCACATAGCTGTGAAGTGCTACCTCTCCCGAAACGCAATTGGTCATTCGGCTTCGAGCCCAAAGCCATCGTGATCGTACGACCTCCCGCCGAAATAGAAGAAAGGCGGCTACCACAAATCAGGGATTTACTTGGCCTGACACAGGCAGAAGCTGAAGTGGCCGTTTTGATTGCGGACGGGATATCGCGCGAGGAGATCTCGAAAAGGCGCGGTTCAAGTATGAACACGGTTTCCTCGCAACTGAAAAGCGTCTTCGCAAAAGCAGACGTGACCCGAGAGGCTCAGCTCGCCGCATTGATCAACAGACTCATGCGCTGATAACGCCGGATATCCCTCCCGGAATCTGGGCCACCATCAAGCAACGATGCGCAAGACCCGCGGCGTCGTAAACATCGCTGTTCACTCGTGTCGAGAGAATACCCTTGGCATGACGAATACAGATGCATTCTACGGGCAGGGCGCGTTCTGCCAGTCCATGATAGAGGAAGGTCGAAAGAGGCCCGGTCTCCAGCACAACCTGCTTGAGATCGGGGAATGACGCTCCAACCACTTGGCTAGCACATCCGGATCGCTCGCCACGACGTCTCGGCGTATGACGCTGTCTTCCGCATCGACCGTGCAAATGTGCGTGGTCTTGTCGTTTACATCTAATCCTGCATAAATCGACATCGGGCCTCTCCTGCGTTGAAGCGCTCACACGACTTCGTACCATCCAGGATGGGGGGCAGATTAATTACGCGGTGTCCCAATAGCAGACATCACAGACTTAGCTGCACCGAAATTTCCCAATGATTTGAGTGCCCATTTTTGTCATCATGGGTGCGCCATACCTTATTTGGTCTCAAACGCCGGGGCGGATATCCGCCCGCTTGGCTTTCCTCCCCCGGATTCAGTCCGGCTGCGAACCCTGACGGTTCGAAATCCTTGCTTTCGGATGCCGACGAGAATGACGTCCGGCTCCTGCGCATCCCCGTGAAGATCAAGGCCAAGGCCGGCGCCTCGAACGAGGCGAGCAAAGACCTTCAATTTTCTCGATAATCTGATCGACGCCCGAAAACCCGGACGCGCCTTTCGGGAGCGGACAACGACTGCCTCTACGTCCCTGCACACTCTTCCCGAAATCGTGCTATTCTAGGTCCGGCTCGGCCATGACGTGCTCTTGTGGGGAGAGAGTCGGATGAGACGGTTCTGGAAAGTGCTTGTTGTCGGCGGCGCGGGACTCATGCTTGCCAGCGTCGCCCCGGCGCCGCGTCCTTCGTCCGCCGCGTTGGCAGCGCTCGATCCCGGCCGCCTCGCCGCGTTCATGTGCGGCCCGAAAGGCGCCGGCCCGGCCCCCGCGCGCGCATTGCTCATGGCGGCAGCGGTGGCGGCGCCCGCCAGCCAGTCCGAAGCGATCCCGCTCTATCCCGATCTGACCGCCTCGCCTTTCCGCGTGACGACGGCCCAGCCGCAAGCCCGGCATTATTTCAGCCAGGGCCTGCTGCTCAGCTACGGCTTCAATCATGCCGGCGCGGTCCGCTCATTCCGCGCGGCGCAGCGTCTGGACCCGGATTGCGCGATGTGCTGGTGGGGAGAGGCGCTCGCGCTCGGCCCCAATATCAACGCGGCCATGGACGAGCGCGACCGCGCCGCCGCGCTGGCCGCCATGGACAGGGCCATGGCCTTGCGCGGCCGGGCCAGCCCGCGCGAAGCGGCACTGATCGAGGCCGTGGCGCTGCGCTATTCGCGGGACCCGGCGGCGGATCGCGCCATGCTGGACGCGGCCTATGCCGACGCGATGCTCGCGGTCGCCCGCCGGTTCCCCGAGGATAACGATATTGCCGTGCTCGCCGCCGAAGCGGCGATGGATACCACGCCCTGGAATTATTGGGAGGCCGACCAGCGCACCCCCGTCGGCCACAGCGGCGAGGCCGTCCGCCTCATCGAGACCGTGCTTGAGCGTGATCCCAGCCATGTGCAGGCGGCCCACCTCTACATCCACCTGATGGAAGCCAGCGACCCCGCGCGGGCCGAAGCGGCGGCCGACCGGCTCGCCTCCCCGCGCGCGCCCAGTGCGGGGCATCTGGTCCACATGCCGGGCCATATCTATGCGCGCAGGGGCCGCCATGCCGATGCGATCCGGGTGAATGTGGCGGCGGTGCGCGCCGATGAGGCGTTCATCCGGGCGACGGACGATCAGGGCCTGCTGCGCTATGGCTATTATCCCCACAACATCCATTTCATCGTGACGTCCGCCCAGATGGCCGGCGACATGACGACCGCCATCACCGAAGCGCGGCGCCTGCGCACGGTGCTCGATCCGGCGACCTCCGCCCGGATCGGCTGGGTGCAGGCGATCGACGCCGCGCCCTATCTGGCCTTCGCGCAATTCGCCGAGCCGGAGGCGATCCTCGCCCTGCCCGCGCCCGATCCGCGGCTGCCTTATGCCGGCGCGATGCGCCATTATGCCCGCGCGAGCGCTTATGCCCGGCTGCGCGACAGCCGGAACGTCGAGCGCGAACTGGCGGAGATCGCCCGGCTGGAGGCCTCGGACGCCTTTGCGGTCATGATCGAGCAGGACGTGCCGGTGCCGGATCTGCTGGCGCTGGCGCAGGCCGTGACACGGGGGCGCCTGGCCGCCGCGCAGGGACGCCATGACGCGGCGGCCACTCATTATCGCGCGGCCATCCTCATCGAAGGCCGCCTGCCCTATCAGGAGCCGGCCTTCTGGTATTATCCGGTCAGCCAGTCGCTGGGCGCCGCTTTGTTCCAGGCCGGGCGTCATGCCGAGGCGTCCGCAGCCTTCCGCGTCGCGCTCGCGCAGACGCCCAATAATGGCTGGGCGCTCTATGGCCTGATGCGCAGCGAAGCCGCGCAGGGGCACGCGCTCGCAGCGGCAGCGGCGCGGCAGGCGCTCGCAAAGGCATGGCTGGGCGAGCAACGCTGGCTGCGGATGGACCGCCTCTGATCCGCGGCAGCTCAAGCCAGGGCTCTGCGCAGGCCCGCATCCTCGGCGGCCGGGGTGAGTTACCGCTCTCCTGAATGCGAGGCGTTCAATCGAAGCGGAACGCCGAAATGACGGTCTCCATCACGCGCTCGGAATAGATTTTGCGGCCCGGCGCCTGCCCGCCGGCGCCGGCGGCGACCAGCAGCGGGAGGAGATGCTCCTCCCCGCCCGCCGGGTGGCAGAGGCGCGCATAAGGCGCGGCCGCCCAATCGCCGAGCAGCGCCGCGCGCCGCTCCGCCGGGCTTTCCACCGCATCGGTCAGCCAGTCGTCGAACGCCTGCGAGACGGGCGTGAAGCGGGCATCGCCATAAGCGCGCATATTGTGGAAGCTCATGCCGCTACCCACGATCAGTACGCCCTCGTCGCGCAGGCCGGCCAGCGCCGCGCCCAGCGCCAGATGCGCGACCGGATCGAGATCGCGGCGCAGCGAGAGCTGCACCACGGGAATGTCGGCATCCGGCGCCACCAGCTTCAAGGGGATGAACACGCCGTGATCGAAGCCGCGCTCGGGATCGACATTCGCCTCCAGCCCCGCCGCGCCGATCAGCCCGGCGATCCGCTCAGCCAATGCCGGCGCGCCGGGCGCGGGATAGGTCAGCTCATAGGTATGCTGGGGGAAGCCGTAATAATCGTAGATGAGCTGTGGCCGGGCATGGCCGGTGAGGCTGAAGCGCGGCTCCAGCCAGTGCGCGGAGACGAGCAGAATCGCGCGCGGGCGGGCCGGCAGGCTGGCCATAACGCTCTGGAGGAAGGCGGCCATGCCGCGCCATGTCTCCGGCGGGTTCCAGTCCATGAAGAAGCAGGGGCCGCCGCCATGCGGGATGAAGAAGGTCGGCATGCGGTGTCCGCCGGAGGGCTGTTCGCCGGTCATCATGTTTTCCTCGGTCAAGTCCATGACGGCCATATAGATTGCCCATCATGCAGATATAAGCGCCGGGCATTGTCCAGGGCGGGATGCCCGGCATGTCGCCCGCCACGACGGCCAAACATGTGGATGCCCTGAAGACGCGGCTGGGCGAGGGCGATGGGGATCCGCTCCTCGGACCGCGCAGCTATTGCCCCGCCCGATGCGGGAAGCGGCGCGGGCCGGCCCGATCCCGCCGCCGCCATGGCGAGGAAGAACTGTCCGATCCGGCCCAAGACCCCCGCGCGGGGCAGGCTGCGTAGCGCGTGCATCATTCAAAACCTCCCTTCGGTGCCGTGAGAATGCCGGCTCGGAAGCCACACAGAGCCATGCACGCACGCCTCCGCGCATGCCCATCCGTCCGCGCTTGCATCCACACCTATAAAGGCATATAGTTTGAATATCAATTCAAATTGAATAGGACTCCATGACCTCCACCCGATCGCCCCAGCGCGCCCGTTTCGGCATTCGCTTCTCCCTGCTGGCGCGTCGCTGGCGCCGGACGCTCGATGCGCGCCTGGCCGAAGCGGGACTGACCGCCACGAGCTGGGTGCCGCTTATCCATCTGGAAGAAACCGGCGGCGGCATCACCCAGAAGGAGCTGGCGTTGCTGGTCGGCGTGGACGGCTCCAGCCTGGTGCGCGTGCTCGACATGCTGGTGCGCGAAGGGCTGATCGAGCGGCGCCGGGACGAGACCGACGGCCGCGCCCGCCTCATTCACCTGACCGCCCGGGGGCAGCGCCGCGTGGCCGAAATCCGCGATGAGCTGGGCCGGGGGGAGGAAGAGATGCTGGCAGACCTCTCCGATGCCGAGATCGAGGCAATGCTGGACTGTTTCGCTCGGATCGACCAGCGCCTGCCCGAGCCGGCGCGAGCCGCCCAGGAGAGGGCCGACTGATGGCTCGCTGGAACCGCCACACACGCCGTGGCCGGCGCCGGCGCGCCTTGCAGATTCGCCGCGTCGATGCGGCGCGCCATCTGCTGCACCCCCGGCAGATGCGAGACAGCCTGCGTCTGGCGAAGCAGCCTTACTGGCGCAATGCCTCGCTCGCCGGATTGCAGTCCGCCGCCGCCGCCGCGATCGCGCTGCCGCTTGTCTATCTCTCGCCCTGGTCGCATCTGATCGGCTATGCCGCGCTCGGCACGCTGGTCGCGCTGTTCGGCCGTTACGCGCCGCCGCGTACCCGCAACCGCATCCTGCTGTTCAGCGCTCTCTGCCAGACGCTGGCCGTGTTCGTCATGTCCGCGGCCGGATGGCTCGGCCTAGCGCTGGCCGCCAAGCTCGTCCTGCTCGCGCTGGCCTGCGGCATCTTCTACTTCGTCGCGATCGCGGGACGGTTCGGACCGCCCGGCCCGTTGATCTTCATCTTCGCGGCGGGCGCGGCCATGCGCGATGTCACCAGCCTGCAAGTCGTGCTGGAGCGCAGCGCGGCCACCGCCGTCGTCGCCCTGCTGGCCTGGGCCATCTGCGCGGCGACCGAGCATTTCCGCCACCATCCGCCCCGCGAAGATGCGGCGCCCGCTCCACCGCCGCGCCCCCCGCGCGCGCTGCTGGTCGCCTCCACGCGCAGCGCGGTCGCCGCCGGTATCGCCGCCTTCACCAGCTATGCCTTCGGGGCGGATTATCCCTTCTGGGCCGCGATGGGCGCGCTCGCGGTGTTGCAGGGCGCGCATCTCCACATCGGCATGAACCGGGCGCTCCAGCGCATGGCGGGCACGGTGGTGGGCGCGCTGCTGGTGTGGCTCATCCTCGCGCAGGACCCATCGGTCTGGACCATTTTCGCGATCCTGATCGTGCTGCAATATGTGACGGAGATCATCATCGGCATCAATTACGGCCTCGGGCAGATCCTGGTGACGCCGATGGCCCTGCTGATGACCCGGCTCGCAGTGCCGGATGCGGGAGGCGCCGCGATTGTATCCGAGCGCATCCTGGATACGCTGCTGGGCGCGGTCATCGGCATTGCCATCGCCGTGCTGTGGTCCTCGCTGGCGGAACGCTATCATCTTGCCCGCCACGCGGGGCGCCTGCGCCAATCTGCCTGAGCTTCGGAGCGAGACGCACAGGCGTTGCGCGCGCGTGACTGGCAGGACCGGCGCGCGCGGATGGATGGGCGCACTGAAGCCCTGGTTGCAGCAGCAGGCGCCGGCGCCCGATGCCGTCAGCCCGCTACGCCGCCCCTCCCCACTGCTCCCTCCTGCTGGATGAACAGAAGCGAGACGCGCCGAGCCCGATCAGGGGGCACCGCTTCCTTGCTCCATCGGGCCGGCGCCTCTCGACAAGCGCTTTTGGCAATCCTTGCGTTCCCAGCGAGCCATCTTCGGGGCCCGCAGGGCGCACCCATGCCGTGCGACGGGGCCTCGGGATTTCTGCTTTCGCAGGAACATTGAGGGCAAGACCTCGGATCGTGGGGGCCGGACGGACGCCGGCCAATAACAAGGCGCCCAGCGAACCTGAATGGTCCACACGGGCGCCTTGTCTCTCGATGATGAGGCGCCGGCCCGGCCTCATGGGCTCTTGCAAGCGCCGAAACCGGGCCGGCTGTCGGCCTCAGCCTTCGCCCATGCCCTCGGCGGGGAGCGGCGCGGCGCCGGCCTTGACCTTTTCCTCGATACGCCGGCCGACATCGGCATCGACGCTCTTCCAATAGTCGAACGCGCGGCTCAGCACCGGCTCGCGCACGCCGCCCAGCAGGCTGCCGGCGACCTGATCGACCAGCCCCGCGCGCTGGGCCTCGTTGAACACCTCGCGCACCAATATGCCCGGCTGCGTGAAGTCGTCATCGTCCGCGCGCAGCGTATAAGCCTGCCGCACCAGCGCGCCGTCGGCCTCCCAGCCATCGTCCACCGGGCCGGTCTCGTCGGCCCAGGGCCGCCCGCCGCTGTTGGGCGCATGGACCGGCGCGGCGCCGGTATGATGATAGTTCATCGGCCCGTCGATCATATAAGTGTTCACCGGCACCTTGGGCTGGTTGACCGGCAACTGGTGGAAGTTGGCGCCGATGCGGTTGCGCTGTGCGTCGTTATAAGCGAACGCGCGGCCCAGCAGCATCTTGTCCGGCGAGAGGCCGATGCCCGGCACGGTGTTGCCCGGCGAGAAGGCGGCCTGCTCGATCTGCGCAAAGAAATTCTCCGGGTTGCGATTGAGCGTCATCGTGCCGACCGGGATCAGCGGATAATCCTTGTGCGACCACGTCTTGGTGAGGTCGAACGGATTGATCCGGTAGGTCTTGGCCTCCTCATAAGGCATGATCTGCACCGACAGCTTCCACTGCGGGAACTCGCCGCGCCTGATCGCCTCGAACAGGTCGCGGCGGTGGAAATCGGCGTCCGTGCCGGCCATCGCCGAGGCTTCCGCATTCGAGAAGAAGGCCATGCCCTGCTGGCTATGGAAATGATATTTCACCCAGAACTTCTCGCCTTGTGCATTCACCCACATATAAGTGTGCGAGCCGTAGCCGTTCATGTGCCGCCAGCTGCGCGGCAGGCCGCGCTCGCCCATCAGATAAGTGACCTGATGCGCGGTCTCGGGATTGCTGGTCCAGAAATCCCACTGCATGTGATTGTCGCGCAGGCCCGAATCCGGCAGGCGCTTCTGGCTGCGGATGAAGTGCGGGAACTTCATCGGATCGCGCACGAAGAAGACCGGCGTGTTGTTGCCGACGAGGTCGTAATTACCCTCACTGGTGTAGAATTTGAGGCTGAAGCCGCGCACGTCGCGCCAGGTGTCCGGGCTGCCCTGCTCGCCGGCCACGGTGGAGAAGCGGGCCAGCATCTCGGTGGTCGCGCCCTTCTGGAACAAGGCGGCCCTGGTATAGGCCGAGACGTCCTCGCTGACCTCCAGCACGCCGAATGCGCCCGATCCCTTGGCGTGCGGCTGGCGCTCGACGGTCTTCTCGCGGTTGAAGTGCGCCATCTGCTCCAGGAAATGGACATCGTGCAGCACGATGGGGCCATCCGGCCCAACGGTCAGCGAATTGCGGTCGCTCGGCGCCGGGGCGCCGGTGGTCAGGGTCGAAACACCCATTTTGCTGTAATCTTGGGAGCCTGCCTTGTCGGTCATGTCAATTCCCTCTCTTTTCTCATTGTGGAAAATTGCTCTCGAATAAAAACGCAAGAAACGCGGCCGACGAAATGGCGGTTTTTCTCGCCGTCATGCGGCCGCATCCTTGCCGTCTTTCTATCGTCCCTCGAAGCCAACCGGATGTCCAACGCGATCTGTCGATTACAGTGGGCGGAAAATCGACCGGTTCACTTTTGGATCGTGCGTGCGATCCAGCCCGCGAAGGCGTCGATGAACGTCTGGAAAAAGCCGCGCGTGCCGTCCGAGACCAGCTCGCCCGCCTCGTCGAAGAGCGAGAAGGCATCGCCCACATAGGCTTCCGGCTGTTGCAGGATGGGCATGTCCAGGAACACCAGCGACTGGCGCAGATGATGGTTCGCGCCGAAAGCGCCGAGCGCGCCGGGCGAGAGGCTCATGATCGCGGCCGGCTTGCCGGACCAGACGCTCTGGCCATAAGGGCGCGAGCCCACGTCGATGGCGTTTTTGAGCGCGCCGGGCACCGAGCGGTTATATTCCGGCGTGACGAACAGCACCGCGTCGCTGCGGCCGATCTCGTCGCGGAAGCGCACCCAGCTCGCCGGGGCGCCGGCGGCTTCGACATCCTCGTCATAAAGGGGCAGATCGCCGATCTCGACGATCCTGAGATTGAGATGCGCCGGCGCCAGCCGGGCCAGCGCCAGCGCCGCCTTGCGGTTCACGGACTCCTTGCGCAGCGAGCCGACGACCACCGCCACATTGATAAGATCGGACATTGCGTGCTCCTTCTTCCAGTATCGACCCGGCACCGTCCGGCCGGGCAAGGCGGGCCGGCGCGGGGGCGCAAACGGTTTGACCTTGGTTGATGACAAGCTAGAGGATGGGAAATATGAAAGAAATAGAAACATTGGAAACTTATTGGTGAAGATTATTTAATGTCCAATCTGCCCGATCTCGAAGCCTGGGCCATTTTCGCGAAGGTCGTGGACCTTGGCTCCTTCGCGCGCGCGGCGGATGCGCTCGGCCTTTCCAAGCCCACCGTTTCCAAGGCGGTCGCGCGGCTGGAGCGCCGGCTGGGCGTGGCGCTGCTCCACCGCACGTCGCGCCAGCTCACTTTGACCGAGAGCGGGCGCATCGCCCTGGAGCATGCCCGGCGCATCCTGACCGAGGGCGTCGCGCTCGAAACCCGGCTTTCCGCCCAGGCGGAGGAGGCGCGCGGGCAGGTGCGCATGACCGCGCCCATGTCGTTCGGCATCCAGCAGCTCGGCCCCATCCTGCCCGATTTTCTGGATGCCTACCCGGAGGTGTCGGTCGATCTGCATCTCTCGGACGCGCGGGAGGATCTGATCGCCCGTGGCTACGATCTTGCGCTCAGGATCTCCGCGCTGAGCGATTCCTCGCTGCGGGCGCGCAAATTATGCGATGTGCGCCGGCCCATCGTCGCCGCGCCGCGCTATCTGGCGCGTTATGGCCGTCCTGCCCATCCCCGCGATCTGGCCGGGCACAAGGCGATCCACTATACCAATACGCCCAGCCCCGATGTCTGGCGCCTGCGGCATCCCGTCCATGGCGAGTGGGAAGGGCGGGTCGGCGGCCGGCTGCTCAGCAACAATGCCGATGTCATCCTGCCCGCGCTGGTGGCGGGCCACGCTATCGCCGCCCAGCCGCTCTTCTCGGTGGCGGAGCAAGTGCGCGACGGCAGCCTGGAGGAAATCCTGCCGGACTGGAGCATGGCGCCGCCGATCAGCCTTTATCTGGTGACGCCGCCCAGCACCCTGCGGCCCTCGCGGGTGAAGGTGCTGATCGACTTTCTGGTCGAAAGACTGGCGGGCGGAACCGGCCTGTGAGCGCCGATCAGGGCTGCCCGGTCCAGCCCGATTTCATGCCGTAGGGCACGGTGGCCAGCAGCGCCTCGATCTCCTCGATCTTGCCGCCGTCGATCTTGAACGCCTCGAACAGCTCGAAACTATAGGGCCGCGTGAAGGGATAGGGCACCTCCATCACGGTGCCGTCCGTGAGCGGCACCTGCTTCACCGTTCCGGCATGGTCGAAGAACAGGATGGACATGGCCACGCCGGTCTCCTCGTCGACGATCCAGCGCCGGTCGCGCAGGCCGGTGATGAAAGTGGAAAAGCCGGTGGCGAACTGCGCCTTGCAATCGCGCCTGGCCATGTCGCTGCCGAAGGCGGGGTTGCTCGTGGTCTGCATGCCGTTCTCGCGCCGCACGCAGCGCTCGCCAAAGGGCACATCCTTGTCGCTCGCCTGCTCCAGCCCTACGAAATACATGTCCGCCGCCTTGATCGTCTCGGCGCGGCTCACACGCCGGTCGGTCGGCAGCGCGGTGGTGAAGGCCGGGCGCACGTCCATGCGGGGCGGCTCGCCGAAGCTCTGGCCGGGGTCGCGCCGCGCCACCAGCGTCTCCACTTCGCTGATCCGCCCGTCCCGCGCCTTGAGCCGCACGCCCAGAAAGGCATCGTGCCCGGATTCCTTCACGGACTGGAAAATGCCGACATTGCCGCTGACGGCATCGACGATGAACAGCCGATAGGTGTTGAGGCCCTCGATCGTGCCCCACAGGCCATCGCCCAGCGCCAGTTCCGAGCCGTTCTCGGTGAAGCGCACCTTGGCGGCGAGCGGCAGTTTCCCGGGGTCCTTCGCCGCAAGCGCGTCGAGATAGGTCTCGCCCACCTTTTGCAGGCAGGCGCGGTCGCAGCGGCCCTGCGCGGCGGCGGGCGCCGGAACCGCCGTGGCCAGCAGCAGCGTCGAGAGGGCACAGGCCCAGGCAAAAGTGCGGGTCATTGCGCGAGCGTTCCTTTCCAGAGCGTAGGCGTGCGATAGGGCAGCTCGGTCATCACCGCCTCGATCTCGCGGATCTGGCCGTCCTCGATGCGGAAAGCCTCCCCGACGACCACATTGAACGGCCGCTTGGCCGCGTCGATCATCTCCACTTTGCCCCGGCCGGGCACGTCCACTTCGGTCAGCCGCCCCTCGTGCCGGAACATGAAGACGCCGAAGACCAGATTGCGGCTCTCGTCGATCAACAGATAGCGGCGCGGGTCGATCTGGGTGATGTAGCTGAAGACGCCGGCGTCGATCTGGCTGGCGCAGCCGCGCGCGGGGCTCGTCTCCGTCCCGCTGCCCAGCGCCGGGTTGTTGGTGGTCTGGATGCCGTTCTCGGTGCGGTTGCACTCCGGGTGAAAGCGGGCGGCGCTGCTGCGGCTCTGCTCGATAGCCTCGAAATAGCCGTCGGTGATGCGTACCAGCTCGCTGCGGCTCAGGCGCTTCTCGGGCGGCACGATCTGGCCGAAAATGGGCTTCACCGGGCCATATTCGCTCTTGAGGAACGTCTTGGTGCCCTCGCCCCGCGCGATGATGGTCTCCGCCTCGGTGATGCGGCGGTCGCTCACTTGCAGGCGGATGGTCGCCAGCGCGCCCACGCCCTGCTCCTTGAGCGCCACGAATGCGGCGACGCTGCCCGCCTTGGGATCGGCGAAGATATGGCGATAGCTGCCCAGCCCCGAAATGGTGCCCCACAGGCCATCGCCGGGGGCGACGAGCTGCTCATTCTCGGTGGCGATGACATTGGCCGCCAGCGGCGCATCGGCCGGCGCGCGTTTGGCGAGCGCATCGAGATAGCGCTGCATGATGTCCGTCAGGCAGGCTTCGTCGCACGAGTCCGCGCGCGGCTGGGCCTGCGCGGCGGCGGGCGCGGATGCCAGCGGCACGCTCGCCAGCAGCAGCGCGGCCAGGGTCCTCAGGGAACGCATTTCATTTCCTCTCTGTAGCGGATTGTCCGGTGCGGCGCCCATGGCCGGGCGCCGCCCGTCTTCCGGTTATTGCGACCAGTTGGAGCTCATGCCGTAAGGCGCCTGCTTCATTGCCGCCTCGATCCGGCGGATTTCGCTTTTTGTAATCTTGAACGCCTCGGCCAGCTCCCAACTGAAGGGCTGCACGACATTCACTTTCACCGTCCGCCCGTTGGCGAGCGTCACTTCCGGCACAGTGCCGCTGTGATCGAAGAAGACGAAGGTGAAGACCACGCCTCGCTCCGGGTCGATCAGCGGGAAGCGCCGGTCGCGGATGCGGTCGAGCCACTGATAATAGCCCTGCTCGAACTGCGCCTTGCAGCCCAGCCGCATCAGCTCCTGACCGTAAGTGGCGCCGGCGATGCCCAGGTCCTCGGTGCGGTTGGTGGTGGGCAGGCCGCCCTCCAGCCGCACGCAATCGTCCGAGAAGGGATAGTCGCCCTTGCCGTCATTCTTTTCGAGGCCGACGAAATACTGGTTGGCGACACGCTGCAATTCGGCGCGGGACAGGCGCTCGCTTGCGGGCACCTCCTGCGTCCAGAGCGGATCGGGCGCGCCGGCCTTCTCCAGTGCCTCCACGCCCGCGCCGCCCATGCCGCCGCCCGTGATGGACGCCCGCGAGACGAGCACCTCGGCCTGCGTGATCCGGCCGCTTTCCACCTTCACGCGCGCGCTCAGGATGGACTTGTGGCCGCTCTCCTCGACGATGGTGAAGACCGCCGCATTGCCGGTCTCGACATCCGCGAAGTCGTGGCGGTAGCGCCCCAGCGCCGTCGCCGTGCCCCAGAGTCCCTCGCCCACCGGCAGTTCGATGCCGTCTTCCGTGTAGCGCACATTGGCCGCCAGCCTGGCCTTGGCGGGATCGCGCGACACCAGAGCGTCGAGAAATCCCGTCATGGCGCTGGTGAGGCAGGCGCGGTCGCAGGTCCCGGGCGAACGCGCCTGCCCCGGAAGCGCGGCCGGCATCGCAAGGAGGAGTATTGCGAGCGCCGGCGCGCGAAGTCCGTGAGCGTGCCTCATTTGAAGCGCAGCTTGAGATTGACGAAATAACGGCGCCCAAGCACGTCATAGGTGCCCGAGTCCGTATTGCCCGGCAGGCCGCCGAAGGTGCGCAGCGGCTGCACGTCGAACAGGTTGGTGACACCCGCGTTCAGGCTGAACTTCTCGGTGATCCTGGCCCCGCCGAACAGATCGAAGCGGCTGTAGCCACCCAGGCCCGGCCCGCCGACGATATCCTGCATCGGCCCCACATAGTACCAGCGCATGCCCAGCGAGGCGGTGTCGTTGGACCAGGTGAGCGAGCTGTTCGTCTTCCAGCGCGGATGCGAGCCGTTGTTGCTGGCGAAATCATAGCCCGAGACGCGGAAGCCCGTGGTGCCGGCATAGTCTACGAAGGGCGCCCCCGCCGATGCCTGCACCTCGAAGCTCATGAGATAGCTGGCCACCACGTTGAAATCGAGCCGGCCGGCGCTGGCGGGCAGACCGAGCGATTCCAGCGGAACGGCCCAGTCGAGCTGCACGTCGATGCCGTCCGTACGGATGCCGCCCAGGTTGAAATAGGGCGTCAGCGTCTTGTCCGGCGCGCCGCTGGAGGCATTGCGCTGGATGCTCTGGCAATATTGGTTGCTGGCGCTGTAACTCGGATTGTCGCCCGTCTCGTTGAAGCAGCGGGCGAAGACGAGATCGGCCGAGAGCGTGCTGATCGCCTTCTTGAGGTCGATGCGGTAATAATCGACCGAGAATTGCAGGTTGCTGAGCACCGGCGAGGAGAAGGCCGGGCGCAGCACGATGCCGGCGGTGTAGGTGTCCGCTTCCTCCGGCTCCAGGGCGAGATTGCCCTGCTGCACCGCCTGCGTGCCGGCAAAGGCGGATTTGTAGCTGTCGACGATCGACGCCGGGACGCCCTGCGCGACGCACAGGTCGCGGACCTGCGCGGCATTGGCGCCGGTGCGGGCCGTGCTGTCGAAGTTGCACGGGTCGCCCGATCCGCCGAGCAGCGCCGCGGTGGCGACGGCGGGGTTGAAATATTCGACGACATTGGGCGCGCGAATGGCCCGCTCATAGCCGCCGCGCAGGCGCACGCCGCGCACCAACGTCCAGTCCAGATCGGCCTTGTAGGTGCTCACGCCGCCGGAGAGATAATCCGAATAGCGATAGCCCAGGTCGACATTGAGGGACTGGAAACCCGGCGTATCGCTGAGGATGGGGATCAGCATCTCGCCATAGACTTCCTTCGCCGTGGTCGCGCCGGCCACGCCCTCGCTGCCGAAGCTGCCGACCAGGTCGCTGCCGGCCGGATCGGGCGAGAAGGAATAGCTGTTGCGCCGGTAGCTCGCGCCGACGGCCACCTGCACGGCGCCCGCCGGCAGGTTGAAGAGGTCGCCGGTCACGGATGCTTCCACCACCGTCTGCTTGATGCGCGTCACCGATGTCGGGTGGATCTGGAGGAAGGCCTTGCAGCTCTCGGAGAGCGGCGTGTCGCCGAACAGGTCCAGCCCTTCGGGGCAGGGCGTGGTGCCGTTGCTCACAAGGCTGCGGCCGCCGTCATTGACGGCCGAGGCATAGGCCGGATTGGGCACCAGGCTGTTGCCGCCGCCGCTCGCGGGAATGAAGGCGGGCACGTTCACGCCCCCCGCCGCGCGCGAGGTGAGCAGCGACTGGATGCGCGAGAAGCTGGCGCCGCCGGAGGTTTGGGTGACGTCGATCTTGGTCTGGCCGAAGGAGCCGTAGATGTCCCACTTCCAACCGCTGTCGCCGATCTTGCCGCGCAGGCCGGCCAGTAGCTGATAGACGCTGTTGTCGAAGGTGGTCACGGACGTGCCCGTCGCGGTCCACAGCTTGCGCATGGAGAAGGGCGCCGTCGGGTCCGGGCGGGAGGCCAGCAGCGTGGAAAGATCGGCCGGGATGAAGGCATTGTCGACCGGCACGACGGCAGTGGTGCCCTGGGTCTGAAGCCCCGCGCCATAGTTGGTCACCGAGCTGTAATCGGTGAAGAAGCCCTGGGCATAGACGGTGATGTCGTCCGTGACGTCGTAATGGCCCGATGCGAACAGATTGTAGCGCTCGGTCGGCGCCGTCAGCATCTGGAGCGTGCCCAGATTATAGGCCAGCGAGTTGTTGAACGGCGAGAGGATGAGAGAATCGTCATATGTGCCGTTGAAGTTGATGCCGCCGGTCTGCGAGACGAGCGTGTTGCCCGCATCGGTGTTGAAGGTGAGCACATTGCTGCGCGCGACCGTGCCCGCCGCCACGCCATATTGGCCGAACACCTGATCGACCGCCGCCTGCGTGGGCAGATTGGTCGCGTCCGGGACGAAATTGCCCATCGGCAGCAGGTCCGAGCCCCAGGGCGGGGCGCCCAGCGCAAACGCCTCGCGGTAGAAGCGGCGGTTGTTGAAATAGGCGCTGCCGCGATTGAGGTAGGAGAGGCCCAGCACGACATTGCCGCGATTGTCGCCCAGATTGGCGCCGATCAGCCCGTCGATGCCATATTCATGCCCGTCGCCCCGCTCGGTGATGTTGTTCTGGACGTTGAGTTCGAGGCCCTGAAAATCGTTCTTGAGCTTCAGGTTGACCACGCCGGCGATGGCATCCGAACCGTAGACGGCGGAGGCGCCGCCGGTAATCACCTCGACATTCTCGACGATGCCGCTGGGGATCGTGTTGAGGTCCACGATGACGCTGGAGGTGGAGGGCTGGAGGCGGTGGCCATCGGCCAGCACCAGTGTGCGGTTGGCGCCCATGCCGCGCAGGTCGATGGTCGCGCGGCCAGTCGGCTGGCCGCTGCCGACCAGCTCGTTGGCGCCGGGCGTCACCTGGGGAAGCTGCTGGAGCTTGACGGCAAAGGTGCCGCCGGCCTGTGATTCCAGGAACTGTTCGTTCACGGTCACGACCGGCGACGGGGAGCTGTAATCGCGGCGCGCGAGGCGGGAGCCGGTGATGATGATCTCGCCCGCGCCCTCGCTGGCGCTGTCGGCATCCTGCGGCGCGGCGTCCTGCGCATAAGCGCCCGACGCCACCATCGCGATATATGAAAGGCCGCCCATCACGCCGGCCCGCAATGCCTTACGCATCATCTCTCTCCCTGTGTCTTTATATTTTCGTGCAGGTCGTCGGCATCGCCTGACCCGTCCTGCGCTTTTTTGCGAGGAAGCGATGACGGAACGCTTTTGGCTGGATTAACATTCGATGACTTTTCGATTAAAATGACATGACGTGCAAAATTACCTTTGTTTTTCAATGGCAAGGGAAAGATGGCGCACATTGAGCATGCGCCTCTCCACGTTAAGAAGAGCGCATGAACTGGAGAGGGGCGACTTTGAAGCATCTGGCTTCATTCCGTCGGCGGCTGGCCGTCGTCGCGGCGATCGGCCTCGCCGTCGATATCGGCATGGCGACCATTCTCATCAACACGGCGCACTCGGCGGGCGAGGTCGTCGCCGCGGCCAAGGCCAGCCATTTGCGCACGCGCAGCTTCTCCGGCCTGCAATTCGCCGCGGACCGCTACCAGCGCGCCACCTATGACGTGCTGCGCTACGAGGGCTCGGCGCGCGAGGCGGAGCGGACGGCCGCCGCCGCCGCCTTCCAGGAAGCGCGGCAGACCATTGCCGATTTGCCGGGCGAGGACGAGGCCACCCGCGCCGCCAATGCGCGCGTGCTGGCGCTCTCCAGCGAGATGAAGCGCATGATCGACCAGTTGCCGGTCATCGTCGAGCAGGTGAACGAGCAGTGGCAGCAGCGTGGCTCCACCGCCGCCATGCAGACCATCCAGGAGCGCTCCCTCCCCTATTTCCAGCTCATCGACGCGCTCCAGCACGAAATCGAAGTGAACGACGGGGCACTGCGCCGCGCCACGGAGCGGGCCAACCGCCTCCAGATCGTCGTCATCCCGGTGGCCCTGGCCGCGATCGCGCTGGCCCTGCTCACCACCATGGTGGTGTTCCTGCTCATTGTCGGCCGTCTCAGCCCTGCCTTGCGACGGCTGGAAGCGGGCGTGCGCAACTTCGCGGACGGCCGCGCCGATCACCGCATCGACATTGACGGCCATGACGAGTTCGCGCGCCTCGCCCGCTCCTTCAACACCATGGCGGACCAGATCGGCGAGCAGCAGCGCCACCTGCGCGGCGCCGCCGCCCATCTGGAAGTGGCGGTGGAGGAGCGCACGGCCGATCTGGAAGCCGCCAATGCCGCGCTGGCGGCGGCCGACCAGCGCCGGCGCGTGTTCTTCGCGGAAGTCAGCCACGAGCTGCGCACGCCGATCACAATCATCCAGGGCGAGGCGCAGGTGGCGCTGCGACATGTGGAATGGGGCACCGGCAACCCCGCCGAAAGCTTCGAGCGCATCCTCGGCCAGACGCGGGAAGTGAGCCGGCTCATCAACGATCTGTTCCTTATCGCGCGAGCAGAAGCAGACGGGCTGGACCTGCACCTGACCGATGTGGAACTGGGCCAGCTCGTCGCCGATGTGGTGGACGATTTCCAGGCCATCGCCAGCGATTGCGGCGTCACCATCCGCATCGGCGCGCGGGCCGGTGCCCAGGTGCATGGCGACAGCGGCCGGCTGCGCCAGGTGCTGAGCGCGGCGCTGGACAATGCCATCCGCCATGGCGGCGAGGGCGTGACCGTAACCGTGGACGTGGCGGAAAAGGACGACATGGTGGAGGTGCGGATCGGCGACGACGGGCCCGGCGTCGCCCCCGCCTCGCTGGGCAGCCTGCTCCAGCGTTTCCGCCGCGGCGCGACCACCGCCGAGGGATCGGGCCTGGGCCTGACGATCATCCGTGCCCTGGTCGAGGCGCATCGGGGGCGCGTCAGCCTCGCAAACAAGTCGACGGGCGGCCTCGACGTGATAATCTTGCTGCCGCGCGCCGCGTCGAGACGGCGTGAACTCGAGGAGGAGAAAGATGCCGGACCTGCTATTGGTGGAGGATGCGCCGAAGGTTGCTGAATTCGTGCGCCAGGGCCTCATTTCCGAGGGGCACTGCGTCACGGTGGCGGAGACCGGCCCCGGCGGCTTCGCCCTCGCCCGCGACCAGAGCTTCGATCTGCTGATCCTCGATGTGATGCTGCCGGGCTTCTCCGGCCAGGAACTGTGCCGCAAGCTGCGCGCGGCAGGCGACGAGACGCCGATCATGATGCTCACCGCCGTGGACGAGGTCTCCGAGAAAGTGGATTGCCTGCGCGGCGGCGCCGACGACTATCTGGTCAAGCCGTTCGACTTCGACGAGCTGACCGCGCGGATCGACGCGCTGGTGCGCCGGGGGCACAATCGGGCGGAGCTGGTATCGCCCCGGCTGACCGCCGCCGGCATCACCATCGACCGCGCGGCGATGACCGTGACCTGCCACGGCGCGGAAGTGGAGCTGACGCCGCGCGAGCTGCAACTGCTGCAAACGCTCATGGAAGCGCCCAACCGGGTGCTGAGCCGCACCCGGCTGCTCAACAAGATCTGGGGCTATGATTCGGACCCGCTGACCAATGTGATCGACGTCTACATCAAGCGCATCCGCTCCAAGCTGGACATGGACGCGGAGACGGGGCCCATCAGGACCGTGCGCGGCTATGGCTATCGCTTCGCCGCGCCGGTGGATCTGGTGCCGGAAGGGCGCATGGCCTCATAGGAGACGGGGTCGCGCGCCGGCGCTGGCGGGAACGCTGAGGGATCGGCCTCTATACCCACATCGACATGTTCCTGCACTGGCAGGAGCACAGGTTGGGGGTTCATATTATATCCACGTCATTCCCGCGAACGCGGGAATCCCGGGCGGTCGGGGACTGGCCCCGCTTTCGGAGGATGACGGATGAGGACAGCCGTCATTCCGGTTGTCCGCTCCGACACCATAAGCGCCGAAAAGAGGTTCTGGGCCTGGCACCCAAACGCCGTGCATAGCCGGCCTGTGCTCCGCCTGCGCAGGAGCACAGGATTGGCGCGATCAGAATAGACTCCGACGCCGTCGTCGTGGCGCTCCGGCCTGCGCCCGGCCATGCCAATCCGCCCGCGCCATGATCCGCCCGGCTCGCAACGCCGGCCTGCGATGCCGCCCCGCTATCCGCCCGCCGCGCTCAGAGCCGAATCCACCCCATGCGCGAGGCGAGCACCACCGCATGGGTGCGGTCCTTGGCGCCGAGCTTCTGGAACAGCGTCTTGAGCATGCCCTTGATGGTGTTTTCCGAGAGCGAGAGCGACCAGGCGATCTGCTTGTTCTGGTTGCCCTCGGCCATCAGTTTCAGGAGCTGCACTTCCCGTTCGGTCAGCCGCTCGTCGAACACCTGCACGGCGACTTCCTTGGCGATCTCGGCACAGACGAAGCGCCGGCCGCTGGCGACCGTTCGGATACCTTCGAGCAATTCGCGGCGGATGCTGGTCTTGAGCACATAGCCGCTGGCGCCCGCCTCGAACGCGCGGATGGCCTGGCCGCTGGTGTGGAAGGTGGAGAGCACCAGCACTTTGGAGGCCGGCGCCTCCGTGCCGATGAGGCGCGCCACTTCCAGCCCGTCCATGCCCGGCATCTGCAAGTCGAGCACGACGACATTGGGCTTCAGCCGCCTGACAAGCTCCAGCGCGCCGACCCCATCGTCCAGCTCGCCCAGCACCGTAATATCGGACTGCCCCTCGATGAGGCCCCTCAGTCCGTCCCGCAGCAATTCGTGATCGTCCACGATCACGGTGGTTATCAACTCGCGCGTTCTCGCGCCTGGCGGACAAACCATGACCACCCTCCCCTTTTGCGGGGAGTTTGCTTGTTTTTGTCGCCATATGCAATGGAGGAGGGCACGCGCACGGTCAGGACCACGCCCTGCCCCGGCGCGGAGTCGATCTTCAGTTTGCCGCCGATAATGGCCACGCGCTCCTTCATCCCGACCAGCCCCAGATGGCCCCGCGTGATGGCGGTGCTGACGCTGTCCATGTCCAGCCCCACTCCGTCGTCGGCGATTTCCAGTTCCAGGAAGGCGGCGGTGTAGCGGATGTCGACTCGCACCTTGCGGGCCTGGGCGTGGCGCAGGACGTTGAACAGGCTCTCATTGGCGACGTCGATCAGGCCGTTGAAGACCGCCGTGTCCACCGGCACGACCGTGCCGCTGGTGCGGATCTCGGTCTCGAAGCGGCTGGCCGGCAACTGGCGCTTGGCCAGCGCGGCAATGACGCTCTTGAGATCGGAGCGGGGCTGCTTGGCGCGCAGGTCCAGCACGCGCTGCCGGCTCTCGGCGAGCACTTCGTCAGCCTGGTCCAGCGTGGTGTGCAATTCCTGCCGGGAGGGATGGTCCGCCGGCAGACGGTCGACGAGGAGCTGGAAGCGCAGGATCAGGCCCTGCACGGATTGCAGTAGCGTATCGTGCAGCTCCCGCGCGATCCGGTCGCGCTCGGCCAGCCGCTCGGACATGGCGTTGCGCACGCGCGTCGTCAGAATGTAGGTGCGCCAGCGATAGGCGATGCCCGCCGCGCCGATCAGCAGCAGCGCGGCGGCGACCTTGAAGCCGGTGGATTGCAGGAATGTCGGCGCCACGGTGAAGCGCAGCACGCCCGGCTTGTCCGTCCACAGCCCGTCCTCATTGGCGCCCAGCACTTCGAACTGATAATTGCCGGGCCCCAGATTGCCGAAGGTCACTTCGTGCCGGTTGCCCGCCGAGGTCCACTCATCGCCGGTGCCGATCAACCGATATTTGAACTGGACCCGATCCGGCACCGAGTAGCTGAGCGCGCCATAGCCGATGCGCACCGACCGCGTGCCGCCCGGCAGGCGCAGGTCCTCAGCGAGCGGATCGTGGCTGTGCCCGTCCGCCCACAGGCTGCTCACCACGATGCGCGGCGGTATGGTGTTGCGGATGATGTTGCGGCTGTCGATCACGAAGGGCCCGGCGCGAGTCAGGAGCCAGAGGCGGCCATCGCTGCCCGCCACCATCTGCCGGCCGCGATAGCCGGCCTCCTGCTTGCCGACCGGCAGCCCCTCGCTCCAGTCGAAAAGCAGGGCGCGGCGCGGCAGCTCGTCCTTGCCCCAGGACCGCGCGATGTCGACCAGCGGGATGCGTTCCAGACCGTTGACGCCGAAGGACCACAGATAGTTGTTGTCCACATCGAAATCACGCCGCTTGGCCAGCGACGAAACCGGGAGATTGGCGGCCGGCCCATCCTTGTCCGCCGCGCGCCACAGGCCGCCGGTATGGCTGACGAGCAGCCCCAGCCGTGTGCTGCGCATGGAGGAGATGGCGCCCGGCCATGCCGTCTGGAGCGGCGTCGTCCCCGTCTCGTCGACCCGCAGGAGCTGATTGCCCCGGACGCCGAGGATCAGCGCGCCGGACGCATCCGTGGCCGCGTCCCACAGGTCGATCCGCTCCAGACCGGGGAAGCCCCGGTGCCAGCGCCCGTCGCGATACCAGCTCACCTGATCGCGGGAGAGCGCCCACAGGCGGCCGAAGCCATCCTCCTCGCACAGGATCGGGATCTGCCCGGGCGGCAGCGGCGGCAGCGTGTGCCGATCGCCTTCGCCGAACAATATGGCCCGCTCGTTCTGCATCAGCCAGACGCCGCCCGAGCGCGCGGCGCACAGCACGGCATTGTCGCCCAGGCCGGAGGCGTGGAGTCCGGGTGGCTGGTTGGGCCTGATCCGGTAGAGGTTGCCCAGGCTGAACAGATAGACACTGCCGTCCTTGGCGGCGGCCAGGCGCTGCGGCGCGCTCGGGCGGCTGGCGATGCCGGGCACGGGCACGGCATTGGCGGGATGGAAGCGGTGGAGCGCCTCGCTGCTCGACACCCAGATATTGCCTTCCCGGTCCGGGAAGACGTCGATCGTGGCGACCGTGCCGATCCGGTCATTATCGTCGAACGTCGTCGGCGGGGTGCCCACCGCGGCGGCATTCTCCGCATCGGGAATGAGGAACACGCCGCCGGAGAGGGAACTGCCCCAGATGTTGCCGTTGCGGTCGAACCGGATCTTGGGGAAGAGAATGCCCGGCACCGGGGGATAGGCGATGGGCTGGTGCGGCGGGCGCCCGCTCGGCTCCCGCAGCTTGCGCGTGCCGAACTGATCGGAGAGCCAGAGCCCCCCTTCCCCGTCGATCGCCAGCCGGCCCAGCCCCACGCGGTCGCCGGCCGTCTCGAAGCGATCGCTGCCGGCGCGCAGATAGGCGAGCTTGCCGCCGTCCGCCTCGTTGAGCGACGCCCAGAGCGTGCCGTGCCGGTCGAACTCAAGGTCCGCCACCGCGCCCGAGGGCATGGCGAGGCGGACGTCCATCTGCGCCCAGCGTCCGCCGGAGTAGCGGTAGAGCCGCTTTTCCCGGCCGCTGGAGGCCGCCCAGATCGCGCCGTCCGTGCCTTCGATCAGATGCGTCACCTGCGGAGGCGGCTGCGGCATGCCGGTCTGGTGAATGGCGCCGTTGCGCAGGACGGCGACGCCCGAATTCTGGCCGAGGCTCAGCCACATCTCCCCGCGCTTGGTGACGATGGTCTCGATGATGGCGGCACTCAGGAGGCCGCTGCCGCGCGCGATGGGCGTGCGCTCGAAGCTCTTGCCATCGTAGCGATACAGCCCGTCCGGCGTGCCGAACCACATATAGCCGTCCGGCGTCTGCATGATCGCATTGGCCTGGGCGGGGAGTCCGTCGCGCGCGTCGATGTGCGTATGGATGAAATGATCGAACGAGAGATCGCGGGCAACGGCGGGCATGGCCAGCGCCAGTCCCAGCAGCACCCATCCCGGCAGGGCCGATAAAAACAGGCGCGACGGCCCCTCGCCCCTGCGCCGGAGCACCCGCCCGATGGACGACAGGGCCAGGCGCGGCCGACCTGCATGCCGCGCGTCGTTCCACCCCTTCATGCGCGCGATTTCCCCCGGCAACGCATTCTCCCTGCTTCGACCATCTTGTTTTCTGGCGCCTTTCGCTCCAAGAGACGACCTCCGTCCGGCCTCATCGGATCGAAGGCATCCGCGCAGCGCCGCCCGGAGTGCCGCGGACGGCCTTTCTGAGTCACGGCAACCGCGTCCCGGAGCAAGACCCGTTCGTGTATCCGATCGAAGCCGGATCGGGTCTGCCCAAATATAGCGATCATTTCTAGCTCTCCCGCCCGACTGGCCATGTGGCCTTTCATCGCCAACGCGCGTGAGTTCCGCACAGAACCGGCCACCACGCGCGTCCATATTTCTAAAGAGGGAGGGGAGAATCTCTTATGAATACAGTTTTTTCCACGAAATTCCGAGCAGCAATGTTGTGTTCGGCCATCGGCGCATCGGCGGCTTTTGTCGGCGCACCCGCCCAGGCGCAGGATCAAGCGTCCGCCGCGTCGGAGGAAGCCGAGCCCGCCGCCGCCATCGTCATCACCGGCTCGCGAATCGCCCGCCGCGACTATCAGGCCAACAGCCCGATCGTGACCGTCGGCGAGGAGATGCTGCGCGACACCAGCAACACCGGCCTTGAAGAGAGCCTCAACAAGCTGCCGCAGTTCACACCCGCGCAGAACCCGCGCGCGAGCGGCGACATCCAGCCCAACTCCACCAACACGCCCGGCGCGGCCACGGTGTCGCTGCGCTCCATCGGCTCCAACCGCAACCTCGTCCTGCTCGATGGCCGGCGCGCCACGCCGGCGAATGCGACGCTCGCCGTCGATCTCAACACGATTCCCTCGGGCGCCATCGAGCGCGTCGAGATTATCACCGGCGGCGCCTCGGCCACTTATGGCGCGGACGCGGTGGGCGGCGTCGTCAACCTCATCCTCAAGAAGCGCTTTCAGGGCTTCGAGCTGGATGGCCAGTACGGCATCAGCCAATATGGCGATCAGGACGAGTATCGCGTGGCCGCCACGCTGGGCGCCAACTTCGCCGAGGATCGCGGCAACATCATGATGGCCATGGAAGTAAACAATCGCTCCAAGGCACTCCAGATCGACCGACCCTGGTACAAGGATCATCTGGGCAGCGCCGAGACCGCCGGCAACCTGACCACCATCCGGGAAGGCGGCTTCGTGCCCGGCTCGTTCCGGCCTTCGCAGGCGGTGCTCGACGGCCTGCTGACCGTGAACGGCGCCGCGCCCAACCCGGCGGTGGGCAACACCAACACCATCCATGTCAATGCCGACGGCACGCTCTTCGCCGGCACCGGCTACACCACGCGCGGCGGCCTCACCAGCTACACCGGCGCGGTGGACGGCCTGCGCACCAAGGTCACGAGCACCGGCTACCTCGCCCAGAACTGGCTCGACTGGCCCCTCGTCGTCCCCCTCAACCGCTGGAACCTCTATGCCCGCGCGGAATATGAACTGAACGACTGGGCCCGGTTTGTCGGCATGGGCTATTTCAGCCGCACCGAGACCCGCACCGATCAGATCCCGGCCGGTGCCTTCAGCTTCTGGAGCGCCACCGTTCCGCTCGACGGACGCGAGCAGGCTTATCCTGAGCTGGCGCAGCTGCTGGCCAGCCGCACCGTGGCGGCCGGCACCTCGCAGGCCACGCTCGACAATTACCACTGCCCGGCGGGCACGGTGATCGGCGGGTCCGCCGCGGGCTGCGACTGGCAGCTCCAGGGCTATATCGATACCGAACTGCCGCGCTCGGTGCTCTCGCAGGTCACCACCTTCCAGATGCAGGCCGGCCTCGAAGGCTCGATTCCGGGCACGGGCTGGACCTGGGACGCGACGCTCACCCACGGCGAGGCGACCACCAACAGCACGCTGCTGGGCTTCTTCTCGCTGGAGCGCTATCGCGCGGTCATCGGCGCGCCGAACTGGGGCGCCGACAGCTACTGGCAGGGCAATCAGCTGTTCGGCGGCTCCGCCTCTTCGGCGGCGACCTGCACCAGCGGCCTCAACCCCTTCGACAATGTGCCGACCAGCGCGGACTGCATCGAGGCCGTGTCCGCGGACATCAAGCACCGCGCGACGATCAAGCAGGCCGTCTATGAAGCCAATATCCAGGGCCCGCTGTTCGATCTGCCGGCCGGACCGCTCCAGGTCGCGCTCGGCGCCTCCCATCGCACGGCCGACTATGAATATCTGGCCGATACGCTGACGACACAGGGCCGCTCCTTCGAGGATCAGGCGATCGGCCAATATCCCACCGGCAACACCATCGGGGGCATCAGTGTCACCGAATTCTACGGTGAGGCACTGATCCCCGTCGTCAGCGACCTGCCTTTCATCAAGAAGCTCAGCTTCGAAGTGGGTGCTCGCCAGTCCGACTACAGCGCGACCGGCGCCAGCTTCACCTGGAAGGCGCTGGCCGATCTGCAGATCAACGACTGGCTCCGCTTCCGCGGCGGCTTCAACAAGGCCGAACGGGCGCCGAATATCGCCGAGCTTTATCAGGCCGCGCAGCAGACCTATATCGGCCTGCCCGGCGGCGACGTCTGCTCCACGGGCAATCCGGCGTCCTATTCCGCCGGCAACTCGGCGCAGACGCTCGCTGTCTGCACGGCCCTGCTCAACAAATACGATCCGAACACGTCGACGGAATTCTACGCCAGCGCGGCCGGCACCTCGACGGCCTCGTCCGGCACGGCCTTCGTCACGTCCATCGGCAGTGCCGGCGTGCAGCCGGAAACCGCCAAGACGTGGACGGCGGGCGCCGTTATCAGTTCGCCCTTCGTCTCGCCGCTGGTGAGCGGCCTGCGGCTCTCGGTCGACTATTACAACATCAAGGTGACCAACGCGATCGCCTCCGAAGATGGGCAGATCATCCAGCAGAAATGCTTCGATCCGGTCTATAATCCGGGCGGCGCCGACGCCAATTCCCCGGCTTGCCAGAATGTCGTGCGCAATCCCGGCAACGGCGCCATCGCCAATCTGATCGGCTATTATACGAACAAGGGCGCGTTCAACGTGGCCGGTATCGATGCCCAGCTCGATTGGCGGGTCAACCTCGACGAGGCTGGCTTCGGCATTCCGGGCACCTTCGGTCTCTCCACGCAGGTCACTTATCTGATCCACCAGCAGACCACGGCGGACGCAACGACGGCCAACCCCATCTGGAGCGACTATGCCGGAACGATGGGGACGACCCAGAACGGCCTCAATGCGGGCGCCTATCGCTGGAGCATGCTGAACAACTTCAGCTACGCCATCGGCAAATGGCGGTTCAACCTGCAATGGACGCACCTGCCCGAGACGCGCAATGCCGCCGCCTTCACCAACATGGCGACGGGTCAGCGGACCGCCACGACCCTGGCCGGCGCGCCCACCTATGACGTGTTCGGTCTGAGCGGCAGCTTCTCGGCGACCCGCTCGGCGACCATCCGCTTCGGCGTCGACAATCTGTTCAATCGGGCACCGCCGCTCATCAACTACAACACGGCACCCAACCGGGCCAATGGCGAGCTGATCGGCGGCACCTACGGCTCGACCAGCGCGCGCGGCTCCGGCTTCTTCTACGACACCTACGGCCGCCGCTTCTACATCGGAGCCAAGTTCAAGCTCTGATCTCCCCGCGCACATCTCCGGGCACAGATGCGCGCGCGTTTTGGGCGGGAAAGGCAACTTTCCCGCCCATATCGTTGCGCCGGCCGCCGGACGCGGGCCGCGCCGGTTAACGCGCTCGCGCTTTCCCTCCGCAGCCGCTATCGACGCCGGCCACCGCCGCGCCATGTGCGTATGCGGACGGAAGAGTTCCGCCCGTTCGGCGCCGGGCCCATGGGGCATCGGCGCGAGTCGCGGCGCCACCGGCCATCAGGCAATACCCATTCGAGTATCCGTTCGCGGTCGAAACGGGTCTGCCCACGACTCGCGATCATTTCTAGCTCTCCAGACATGCGCGGCCGCTCGGGACCGCGTTCAAGAAGTGGAATTTTCGGGAAAACCCGGAATTCTCCGCATCGCACAGGACCTCCCTTCCAAAGAGGCCGTGCGTCCATGCGGAAACCAGGGAGGGGAGAACCTAATGTCACATTACTCGGCGAAATTTCGTGTCGCGATGCTCTGCTCGGCAGTCAGCGTCTCGGCGATGCTGGCACTGACGCCGGCTTATGCGCAGGACGCGCAGGACACGGGCGTGGAGGAAGAAGCCTCGGCCATCGTCGTCACCGGCTCGCGCATCGCGCGCAAGGACTATATCGCCACCAGCCCCATCGTCACCGTCGATTCCGAGCTGCTCGACCAGAGCAGCGCCGTGAACATCGAGGCGAACCTCAACAAGCTGCCGCAGTTCGCGCCCGCCCTCACCCAGTTCGATACGCAGGGCCTCCAGGCCAATGCGAACGTGACCATCGGCGTGGCGACGGTCAGCCTTCGCCAGCTCGGCTCCAACCGCAACCTCGTCCTGGTCGACGGGCGCCGGCCGACGCCGATCAACGGCTCGGGCGTGGTCGACATCAACACCATCCCCTCCGCCGCCGTCGAGCGCGTGGAAGTCATTTCCGGCGGCGCCTCGTCCACTTATGGCGCGGACGCCGTGGGCGGCGTGGTCAACTTCATCCTGCGCAAGAACTTCACCGGCCTCAATCTGGATGCCCAATATTCCCTCAACGAGCGCGGCGACGGCGGGCAGCTGCGCGCCTCCGCGCTGCTCGGCGCCTCGCTCGACGGCGGGCGCGGCAATGTCATGATCGGCATGGAATATTACAACCGCGATCCCGTGCGCACGCTGAGCCGGCCCTGGTACAGCGAGCTGGCCGAGAGCCCGCTGACCGCCGGCACGGAGTTCTTCCTCGACAACAACTATATCTCCTTCCCCACGGCGGGCCTGCCCACGCAGGACGCGCTGAACGAGCTTTTCCAGGGCAAGGGCGCGCCGGCGGGCGTCAACATCCCGCTCGCCTCATCCATCTACATCAACGGCAACAACACGCTGTTCCTCAACGGCTCCACGCGCACGCCCGGCGTCTACACGCCGCTCTTCTACGGCTATGACGAGGCCAGCTCCTCGCCCATCGACGGCTACAAGACCAAGATGCTGGCGACCGGCACCATCGCCAGCAACATCGACGATCTGCTGCTGTCATCGCCGCAGCGGCGCTATTCCTTCTTCGGTCGCGGCCATTATGAGCTGAACGATAACATCACTGCCTTCGGCCAGGTTTCCTATGCCTCGACCGAGACCACGTCGCTCTCGCTCAACACGGTGGCCATCACCTCGCTGGCTACCGTCATTCCGCATGACGACGAGATCTACACCGGCAATTCGGTGCTCGGCACGCCCTCCTCGCTGGGCGCGCTCATCGGCGGCGTGCAATATACCCATCTCGATTTCCTCGGGCAGGGCGTCGTCTCGCCGGCGGGCGTGGGCACCGGCAAGTTCGGGCTGAACTGCCCGACCATCGGCGGCTGCACCAACAATCAGGTCTTCCCGGTGCCTTCCGAACTCGCATTCCTGCTCGATAGCCGCGAGGGCGACGCCGCGACGCAGCCTTTCTACGTCAACCTGATCCCCGGCGAGATCGCGCGTCGCACCACCGTCAACCACAACCAGACCTTCCAGATGCTGTTCGGCCTCGAAGGCACGATCCCCGGAACGGACTGGACCTGGGAAATCTTCGGCTCGCACGGCGAAACCACGGCGCGCACCGAAGTCTATGGCTATCTGTCGGTGGACCGCGTCCGCGAAGTGCTCAACGCGCCCAATTACGGCGTGAACAGCTCCTTCGTCGGCAATGGCACGCCGCTCGCCGCCAACCGCAACGGCGCGAGCGCCAAGTGCACCAGCGGCCTCAGCCCCTTCATGTCCTCGGCCGACTATACCGCGGATTGCGGCCTGGCGATCGGCCTCAACGGCCAGCTCCAGAACCGCCTGACCCAGGACAATGTGCAGGCGAACCTCCAGGGCGGCCTGTTCAACCTGCCCTATGGCGAGCTCCGCTTCGCGGCGGGCGCGGAATATCGTCGCAACACGATGAAGTTCTTTGCCGACAGCTCGATGGTGGACGGCTCGGCCTTCTACGAGACCATCAACGGCGGCTTCCCGCAGGCGAGCACGGAAGGCTCGACCATCGTGAAGGAACTCTATGGCGAGTTGCTGATCCCGCTGCTGGCGGACCTGCCGCTGGCCAAGGCGCTAACGCTGGAAGTGGGCTATCGCTTCTCCGACTACAGCTCGATCGGTTCGGTCGGTACTTACAAGATCAACGGCGAATATGCGCCCTTCAACTGGCTGCGCTTCCGTGGCGGCTATCAGAAGGCCAGCCGCGCGCCCAATCTGGGCGAGCTGTTCACCGCGCGCACCCAGACGCAGACGCAGGTGACGGACGGCGACCCCTGCTCGCGCGGCAACGTCACCAATCCCGTGTTCTTCGGCAACTATTCGGCCAATCCCATCGGCGCGGACAGCGACCTCAACCCCAACCCCGACGATACGACGGGCAACCCGGATGCCGCGCGCGTGGAAGCCCTGTGCCGCACCACCATGGGCGGCGGCGCGAGCCAGTATTACGAGGCCGGCCGCACCTATGGGCCGGGCACCAACGACTTCTTCTTCGCCGTGTCCTCGGGCGCGACGGCGCTGCGCGAGGAGGAGGCCAAGAGCTATACGATCGGCGGCGTCATCACCTCGCCCTTCGAGAGTCCGTGGCTGCGCAACCTGAGCCTGGCGGTGGACTATTATAATGTGACGCTCTCGGGCGGCATCTCGCTGGAGAACGTCAACGCGGTCTTCCGCAAGTGCTACACGTCCGTCTTCAACCCCGATTATATCGTCAACGATGCGTGCGACCGCATCATCCGCGACGCGCAGACGGGCAATGTGGTGAACGTGCTGGTGAACTACGGCAATGCCGGCCGTGTCGAAACCGCCGGTGTCGACGTGCAGTTCGACTGGGGCCTGCGCTTCCAGGATGTCGGCCTCGGCCTGCCGGGCCGCTTCTCCACCAACGTGCAGTTCACCTATCTCGACAAGTTCGCCACCACGGCGGACGAGGTGGCCGTGCCGCTGATCGACTATGCCGGCACCACCGGCGGCGGCGAAGTGGGCACACAGGCGGGCTCCTATCGCTGGAAGCTCTTCACGCGCTTCAACTATTCGGTGGGCGGGGCCACGGTGAGCCTGCAATGGCAGCACAAGCCGGCCATCGCGCATGTCACGGCCGTGACGCGCGCCGACGGCACGCCGATCACGGGCGCACCCGCTTATGATCTGTTCAGCCTCTCGGGCTCCTATTCGGTGACCCGCGGCACCACCTTCCGCTTCGGCGTCGACAATCTGTTCGATCGCGCGCCGCCGCTGATGTCGGTGGATACCTCGGCCGATCCGACGAACGGCACGCTTCCGGGCGGCCGCTACGACGCCGGCAACTACGACGTGCTTGGCCGCCGCTTCTATGTCGGCGCGACGGTGAAGTTCTGATCGCCCCCGTGCGTCTTCTGCGTGGAATGGGAGACGCGTAACTTGAGGCGGGCGGGGACCGGGATCCCCGCCCGTTCTTTCGCCGGCAGTCCAGGCGCCGGCATCGGAATTGTGAGTGAATTGTGATCGCGGGAGCGGCGCCCCCGCAGACCGAAAATGGGTCGAAGGAGAAAAAACATGCGAGTTTCCAAGGCGCTGCTGTGGAGTGCCGTCACGCTTCTGCCGGTTTTCTCGGCGGTTCAGGCACAGCCGGAGAAGGCACCGGCCCCCGGCGACTGGCCGCGCTATGCGCGCGACCTGGGCGGCACGCGCTATTCGCCGCTCGACCAGATCAACACGGCCAACGTCAGCAATCTGGCGCAGGCCTGGAGCTTCCGCCTGCGCCCGGAAGGCGGCGCCGGCCTGCTCGGCGGCACCGCCCCCATCGTGATCGACAATGTCATGTATCTGCCCATCGGCAATGCCGTGGTGGCCTTGCAGGCCGACAGCGGCCGCGAGATCTGGCGTCATCCCGTACAGGGGCTGGTGCGCCGCGCCGTCACCTACTGGCCGGGCGAAGGCAAGATCAAGCCGCGCATCTTCTACTCGACCGGCAGCGCCCTGGTGGCGCTGAACGCGGCGACCGGCCAGCTCGACAAGGGCTTCGGCAAGGATGGCGCCGCCCCCATCGACGGCACGCCTTATTCCTACCCGCCCTCCATCTACAAGAATGTGCTCGTGATCGGCGCCAACACCGCCGAGATGCCGCGCGGCCCCAGCGGCAACAGCCGCGCCTATGACGCGCGCACCGGCAAGAAGCTGTGGGAATTCAATACCATTCCCCAGCCCGGCGAAGTCGGCCACGAGACCTGGCTGGACGATGGCTGGAAGGGCCGCTCGGGCACCAACATGTGGGTGTGGTACACCACGGCCGACCCCGACACCGATACGCTGTACATGACCATCGGCAGCCCCTCGCCCAATTATTATGGCGGCGACCGGCCGGGCAATAATCTGTTCGGCAACTCCATCGTCGCGGTGGATGCGCTGACCGGCAAGTACAAATGGCATTTCCAGACCATCCACCATGATCTGTGGGACTGGGATCTGCCCGCACCGCCCGTGCTCTTCGACGTGACGATCGACGGCAAGAAGATTCCGGCTCTGGCCGAAACCGGCAAGCCCGGCCTCATGTACATCCTCAATCGCGAGACCGGCGAACCGATCCACGGCGTCAACGAACAGCGCGTCGCCATCGCGGACGTGCCGGGCGAATGGTATCCCAAGACCCAGCCCATCCCCGTGAAGCCCGAGCCGCTCTCGCGCATGTATTGGGACCCGTCCGACATCGTGACGGAGAAGGACACGACGCCCGAGCATGTGGCGGCCTGCAAGGCGCTGCTGGACAGCTATGGCGGCACCTTCTTCAACAGCGGGCCGTTCACGCCCTTCTTCCTGCACACGCCGGGCGACCCGCCGCGTGCCTCCATCAACCTGCCGCACAATGGCGGCTCCAACTGGGGCGGCAGCGCGGCCGATCCGCACAAGGGCATCGTCTTCGTCAACACCAGCGAGAGCGGCAGCATCGGCTGGATCGAGAAGCGCGATCCCAAGGGCGATTACGGCCGCGGCACCGCCGATTCCACGCAGATCTACGATCGCGGCAGCCTTGCGGGGCCCGGCGCCTATTCCTCCTTCTCCGCCAGCTTCCAGACCAAGGACGGCCAGCGGATGAACCTGCCCTGCATCCGTCCGCCCTGGGGCCGCCTGATCGCGGTGGACGGCAACACCGGCGACGTCCTGTGGGCCAGCAAGCTCGGCATCACCGAGGGACTGCCCGAGGACAAGCAGGACACCGGCAGCAACAACACCTTCGGCGGGCCGATCGTGACGGCCGGCGGCCTCGTCTTCATCGGCGCGACGTCCGACCGGCGCCTGCGCGCCTTCGAGGCGGCGAGCGGCAAGATCCTGTGGGAGAAGGAGCTGAAATATGCACCGATGACGGTGCCCGTGACCTATCGCGGCAAGGACGGGCGGCAATATGTCGCCGTCATCGCGGCGGGCTCGGGTCTTGGCGGTCCGGCGATGCGCGGTCCTGACGGGAAGCCGCTGAACGATGAGTCGCTGGTGGTGTTTGCGTTGCCCAAATGAGGGCGGCGATTTTGGATAAGATTGGAGAGAGAGCCATGAGACCATCCCTGCTTGCGTCCGCCGGCCTGCTGGCGCTGGGCCTGCTGGGCGGCGCGCTGCCTGCCCAGGCGCA
>PJUE01000263.1_pt1 | contig 48248 bp, 43 predicted proteins | sample 1512171 | NCBI WGS metagenome assembly PJUE01 (sample SAMN08177674, study PRJNA422409) | Feces metagenome, whole genome shotgun sequencing project. | isolation source: Chicken feces (3) enriched on wood chips: alkali lignin treatment | host: Gallus gallus | place: USA: Madison | collected 2015-01-15
GATCACCCCTTCCAGCAGGGCCAGCTTGTTCGGAAAGTGATGCAGCAGGGCGCCCTTGCTGAACGGCAGCCGCGCCACCACGGCGTCCAGCGTCACCGCCATCGCCCCCTCTTCGGCGGCGAGTTCGATGGCCGCCTCGATGATCTGGCGGCGGGTGTCTTCGGGCGTGCGGCGGAGGGTCTGAGTGTCCATGACGCTTTACATACCAACTGGACGGTATGCGTCAAGCCGAGACTTGCTCAGGCCTGTCTCGCTCTCCGCCGCGCCAGATAGACCCCGACCACAGTCGCCACCGTCAGGATCATGCCCAGGAAGACAGCCCCCAGCCCCAGGAAGACCGTGGCGAACAACTGCCCCATGAAGCCCTGTCCCACGGCGATCACCGTCTGCGGCCCGACCTGCCCGTCATAGTCGGCCGAGGTCCTGTAGGTTCCGGCCCGTTCGACGCTGAACACATTGATCGCCGCGCCTTGACGCCCGCCCATTGAATAGGTGGAGCTTCCCATGGGCGCGCTCACCGCCACCGGCGCGCCGTCCGCCGCCTCGACATGAACGGCCAGACCGGGCACTTGATCGACCGCATAGACCCGGCCGTCAACGACGCTGCGGTACTCCAGAAAGACCGTGTGCCGGCCCGGCTCCAGCCGCAGTTCGCGCGCGCCCGGCACGACGATCTGCTCCAGCCCGTCATCCAGCTTCGGCAGTTGCGTGAACAGCACCGCGCCCATGGCCGCGAACCCGCAGATCATGGGCAGCGCCGCCAAGGCGTACCAGCCCCGGCCCGGCCCCTTCCTCGCGGCGCGACCGTCTCTTGCCGAGGCGCTCAGATCCATTCCACCCTCCGTCGTCATCGCCCGCGACTACAGCCCGCCGCCAGGGAAGCGTCAACGCCGATGGCCGAAGCGACGGTCAGTCGCTATATGCGCCCCCATGGCCGCCAGACCCCCCCTTGTCGCTCTCAAAGACGTCCGCCTCCAGGACGGTCCCCGCCCGCTGTTCGACGGCGTCGACATGGCGATGGAGCCGCGCAGCCGCGCCGCCCTGGTCGGCCGCAACGGGGCGGGCAAGTCCACCCTGATGAAGGTGGTCATGGGTCTGATCGAGCCAGACTCGGGCGACCGTTCGGTCCAGGCTGGCACCCGCTTCGCCTATGTCCCGCAGGAGCCGGTCATCACCGGCGAGACCCTGGCCGACTACGCCGCCTCGGGCGAGGCCGAACGCTGGACCGCCGAAAGCTGGCTGGAGACCTTCGGCCTCAACCCCGCCAAGTCGACGCAAGGCCTGTCCGGCGGCGAGATCCGCCGCGCCGCCCTCGCCAAGGCCTTCGCCGAAGAGCCCGATCTGCTGCTGCTGGACGAGCCGACCAACCACCTCGACATCCTGGCCATCGAACTGCTGGAAAACGAGCTGATCCAGGCCCGTTTCGCCTTGCTGGTGGTCAGCCACGACCGCGCCTTCCTGAACCGCGTCACCGACACCGTCCACTGGCTGGAAGGCCGCAAGGTCCGCACATTGAACAAGGGCTTCGTCGAGTTCGACGACTGGGCCGCCAAGGTCATGGACGAAGAGGCCGAATCCCTGCGCCGCCTGACCAAGCGCATCGAGGCCGAGACCTACACCTTCTACCGCTCCATCACCGCTCAGCGCACCCGCAACGAGGGTCGCGCCCGCGCCCTGCAGCAGATGCGTCTGGACCGCGCCGAACGGGTCAAGGACCTGCCGCGCGAGCTGAACCTGGGCGTCGATTCCGGCGCCGCCTCGGGCAAGCTGGTCGCCGACATCAAGGGCGTCAGCAAGGCGTTCGGCGACCGGACCATCTTCAGGAACCTGACCACCCGCATCATCCGCGGCGACCGGCTGGCCATCGTCGGCCCCAACGGCGCGGGCAAGACCACCCTGGTCAAGGTGCTGCTGGGCGAACTGGCCCCGGACGAGGGAACCGTCCGCATGGGCGCCAACCTCGAGCCCCTCTACCTCGACCAGTCGCGCGAGGGGCTGAAGTCGGACATGACCCTGTGGGACGCCCTGACGCCGGGCGGCGGCGACAGCATTCTGGTGCGCGGCCGCTCCATGCACGTCGCCGCCTACGCCAAGGACTTCCTGTTCCAGGAGGCCCAGCTGAAGCAACCCATCTCCACCCTGTCGGGCGGCGAGCGCAACCGCCTGCTGCTGGCGCGGGCGCTGGCCCAGCCCGCCAATCTGCTGATCCTCGACGAGCCGACCAACGACCTCGACATGGACACGCTGGAGAAGCTGGAGGAACTGCTCGAATCCTACGACGGCACCCTCATCCTGGTGTCGCACGACCGCGATTTCGTCGACCGCCTGGCCACCTCCACCATCGCCCTGAACGGTCGCGGCGACGTGGTCGAGACCCCCGGCGGCTGGCAGGATTTCCTGCGCCAGAACCCCGGCTTCCTCGCCCCGCCCCCGACCCACGCCGACAGCGCGCCCTCAGGGGCGCGTCGGGTCGAGAAGGCGGAGCCTTCCGACCGCGCCCCCAAGAAGCAGGCCAAGCTCTCCTACAAGGACGCCCGCCGTCTGGAGGAGGTCGAGAAACTGATGGAGACCCTGCCGGTCGAGATCGCCCGACAGGACGCCCTCCTGGCCGATCCCGACCTCTATTCGCGCGACCCCGCCGCCTTCGACCGCGCCATGAAGGCCGCCGAAAAGGCCCGCGTCGAACTGGAGGCCGCCGAACTGGACTGGCTGGAGCTGGAAGAAAAGAAAGCCGCCCTGGCGGGCTAGAGGCAGCCCTCGCCCCATCCGGACATTCTTCGCGGAATTGCTCCGCGTCCAGCCAACTCTCCTGCGATTAGGCCGGAACCCACGGTTTACATTCGGCCCGGCTTGCCGCCTCATCTCAAGCTGGGCGGCGTCGTTCGCGCGCCCGGCTCTCGAGGGGGAGCCGCGTAGACCAACTGGGGGTTTATCCATGAAGAGACTGCTTGTCGTCGCCGCTTCGGCGCTGGCCCTGGCCGGGCCAGCCATGGCGCAAAGCGGAGGCCAGAGCGGGCCTCAGGGCGCGCCGCGCGCCGACGCCGCCGCGAACCGCACCGAAGCCGCCATTCCGCCGCCCGTCATGTCCGAGACCCGCCACACCGGAGTCTTCGGCGGTCAGCGCATCGCCTACCGCGCCATCGCCGGCGAGACCTATCTGAAGGACAAGGAAGGCAAGCCGCTCGCGGCCATGGTCTCCTACAGCTACATCAAGGAAGGCCCGACGGACCCCAACCGTCCCGTCACCTTCCTGTGGAACGGCGGCCCCGGCTCGGGCTCCCTGTGGCTGCACATGGGCGCCTTCGGGCCCAAGCGCGTGGTCGTGCCCTCGGACGCCAAGGACGACGGCGCCGCCCCCTATCCGATCATCGACAACGTCGACTCCCTGCTGGATGTCACCGACATCGTCTTCATCGACCCGATCGGCACCGGCTTCAGCCGCGCCCTGGGCGACAAGGACCCGGCCGACTATTGGGGCGTGACCAAGGACGCCAAGTCCATGGCCGAGTTCATCCGCCTGTGGCTGAACGAGCACGGCCGCTGGAACGCGCCGAAGTTCATCGGCGGCGAAAGCTACGGCACCACCCGCTCGGCCGCCGTCATCAATGAGCTGGAAGGCACATACACCGACGTCGCCATCAACGGCATCCTGCTGATCTCGTCGATCCTCGATTTCAGCCTCGCCGCCGACTCTCAAGGCAATGAGCTGGGCTACGTCACCAACCTGCCGTCGATGGCCGCCACGGCCTGGTATCACGACAAGGTCCCCAACAAGCCCGCCACGGTCGAGGAGTTCGTCGCCGAGGCCCGCGCCTGGGCCATCGGCCCCTACGCCACGGCTCTGTTGAAGGGCAACGACCTGACGGCCGACGAGCGGGCGACCATCCTGCAGCAGCTGTCGCGCTACACCGGCGTGTCGCAGACCTATCTGAGCAACGCCAACCTGCGCCTGTCGCCCAGCCGCTTCTATAAGGAGCTGCTGCGGGATCGCGGCCTGACCATCGGCCGCCTGGACACCCGCTACACCGGCGTCGACTACGACAACGCCGGCGACCGCCCGGACAACGACCCCAGCTTCTACGGCATCGACGGCGCCTATACCGCCGCCATGAACGCGTGGTCGCGCGAGGGCCTGAAGTATTCGCCCGACGTGGTCTATTCCTCGATCGGCGGCACCCGGAACTGGGACTGGAACCTCCCGTCCGCCGGGCGCGGCGGCGCAGAGTATCTGAACGTGGCCCCCTATATCGGCCGCGCCCTGCGTGAGAACAGCGGCCTGCGCGTCTGGGTGGGTCAGGGCTACTACGACTTCGCCACGCCCTTCTTCGGCGCCGAATATTCGCTGAACCGTCCGGGCTTCCCGACCGACGGCCGCATCGAGTGGCACTACTACCACGCCGGCCACATGATGTACGTCCGCGACGACGACCTGAAGAAGCTGTCGAACGACATCCGCACCTTCATCCGCAATCGCTGATGATCCGCCGCCATCCGCTCCTGCGAGCGGGTGGCGGTCGCCTATCCAGGGGCTGCCTCACGGCGGCCCCTTTTTGCTGTGGACAACACAAGGTGCTGATCCGCCTTCGCGAATTTCATCCGCCCACAGATATCCACAGACTTGCCCACCGGGTCCGGGAGAATTCCGCACAGACGCTCTGATTTGGGCACTTGCCCAATAACGGATTTCGCGGGAACGTCAACAGGCCGAGGGACACGGCGGCGCGGAAATCCGGGGAGACCCGGAGATCAAGCGGACCGGTCCGGCTCTCTGACCCAGGGTTCCAAGCCTCTTCGGAGGACGCGGAAACACCGACGCAGGGCCAAGGCTCCCGATCCTCTAGCGCTTCGGCGCAGGGATCACGGAGAACCAGGCCGGGATTGACGGACGGCGCGAGGTTCGCCTTGCGGAACGCCGAAGACCAGGAGCCGACGGAAGGGTTGCCGAACGACGCCGGGTTCGCCCGTCGACGCTGAGGCCGAGTTCCGACCCGATAGCGGCCAAGTCCAACCCGGACTTGGCGAGGGGACGCGATCCGCGACCCGACCGGCGACGGTCTGGTTCAAGGGTTACGTCCCCTCGCTCAATTCCGGCGCCGGCCTTGCGGGGCCAGGCGCTCGATTTCCGAGACGGAATCGGTCCCGGCGACGCCCGCCGCCTTTCCAAGCGCGGCCCGCCCCCCTACACCCTAGACGTGATGACTCGCCCCCGCCTGCACCGACGCGGCCTGATGGCCGGCGCCCTCGGCCTGACCGCCCTGGGCGTCCTGACCGCGTGCGGCCGCACTCCGGCCCAGACAGACGAGGCCGGGCGGGTGCGGCTGCGGGTGGCCGCGGGCGGTCAGGCGGGCGCCCTGCACGGCGGCTTCTATCAGGCCGTCGCGACCGGGGCCTATGAGCGGCGCGGCCTCAACGTCGAGATCCTGAGCGGGCCGTCGGGCGCCGACATCCCCGCCCTTCTGGCCGCCAGCGCGGTCGAACTGGCCGTCGGGCGCGACAGCTTCCTGCCCCTGCGGCTGGTCGCCGAGCGGGCGCCGGTCAAGGCCGTGGCCGCCTTCCTGCAGAAAGATCCCGTCGTCCTGCTGGCCCATCCGGACCAGGAGCTGGAGGATCTGACCGTCCTGCGCGGCCGCCGCATCCTGATGGAGCCCGGCGACCAGGACAGTTTCTGGCTATGGCTGCGCGCCCGCTTCGACCTGGCGTCCGACCAGGCCCGCGCCGGCGCGGCCGAGGACAATCTGAAGGCCTTCCGCGAGGATCGCGAGAGCGTCCTGATCGCGCGGCTGACCGACGGCGCGCCCGAGGCGATCGCGCGCGAGGTCGGCTTCCAGCCCCTGGTCCTGATCCCGGCCGAGGACGGCTACCCCTCCTACTCCGGCCTGGTGCTGGCGCCCAACGCCTTCGCCCGCGACAACGGCCAGGCCCTGCGCGACTTCATCGCCGCCTCGGTCGAGGGCTGGCGCGACTACGTTCACGGCGACGGGGCCAGGGGCGACGCCCTGATCCGCCGCGCCAATCCCGACCTGCCCCAGCGCGTGCTGGACGCCGCGCGTACGGCCCTGCGCGCCCAGGCCATGGTCGACGGCGGCGATGCGGCGCTCTACGGCCTGGGGGCCATGACGCCCGAACGCTGGCAAGCCTTCGCCGAACAGACCCAGAGCGCCTATTCGTCCGTCCCGGACTGGCGCGAGGCCTTCACCAGCCAGTACCTGCCCTCGCGCGGCTAGGCCTTCGCCCGAGACCATTATCGGTCCAGATCAATCCCTTGAGCGATTATCCGGGTTCATACGCGATCGCCTGTGAACCGATTTCGCCCTAAGACCGCCCGGCGTTAGGCGAGGATTAAGCCGCGCCGTCTAGGCTGGTCGGCTGAACCTCTTCACCTTTCACGAGGCGCCGGTGCCCCGCCCCCTGACCATAGCCGCCCTTCTGCCCGCGCTCGGCGCGGCCACGGCCGCCTGGGCGCAGGGCGTCCCGCAAGACGCCTCCCAGACCGTCCAATCGCCCTATCCGTCGGCCGCCTATGGACGCCCCTTGTCCTGGCCTGGCCGCGCCCAGAACCACCCGTCCGTCCAGTCCGCCCCCGCCTATCCGACCGCCGCCGCCGACAGCTTCGCCCCGCCGCCGGAGGCGGCCTATGCGGCGGCGCCCGTCGTCCGCTCTTACGCCCCGTCATCGGTCGCGCGCCCGCCTGTCATCCCGCATGGCGGCTATCCCTGGCGCGCCGGAGCGCCCGGCTACAGCCGCCAGCTGACGCCCGCCCAGACCTGGGGCGCGCCGCCGCCCATCCCGGCCCCGGCCAACGCCCTGACGCCCGCGCCGGACTTCCGCCCGGTGACCAGCCATCCCGATGCGACCTGGGGCCCCTATGTCGCGCCCCCGGGCGAGCCTCCCGCGCCTGCCTACACGCCCCCGGCGCCGTATCAGCCGACCCATCAACCCGCGCCCTGGGCGCGTCAGCCCCTCTCGACTCAACCGCAACCCGTCGCGCCGCCGCCGACGGACGACGCCCCTGCGCCCTACATGCCCGAGGCCCGGCCTCAGCCTCAGCCTCAGCCTCAGCCGATGGAGCGCGCCCCGGCGCCCAGCCACGTCCCCTGGACGCGCCCGCAACCCCAGCCGGAGCCGCAACCCGCGCCGCCGGTCCAGCCCGCCCCGCGCGCTGTCGCGCCTGCGCCCGCGCTCCAACTGGCCCCCCAGCCCGCGCCAGAGCCGGTCCGGCAGCCCGCGCCCGCGCCCGCGCCGATTCTCGAACCTGCGCCGCCCGTTCAACCTCAGGTTCAACCGCCCGTCCAGCCGGCGCCGCAACCCATGCCGGCGCCTGTCCCGGCTGACCCGGCCTTCGATCCGATGGCCCCTCGACGCGACGCGCCGATCTTCCAGTTGCAGCGGAACACGCCCCAACCGGCCGCCCCGACGCCTGCTCCTGCTCCTGCTCCTGCGCTTCCCGCTCCGAACGCGACGCCCGCGGCGCAACCCGCGCCCCAACCTGCGCCTCAGCCCGTGTCGGATGACGCCCCGGCCCAAGGCGGCGCCCGCTACTATTCCGTCCACCGCCAGGCGGGCCGTCAGCCGGACGCCACGCCCCTGCCCGCGCCCAACTACCTGGACGCCCTGCCGGTCGAACTGGATCAACCGATCGCCTCGGACGACCTCGCCCAGCCGCCCGAAGCGCCCGCCGTCATGCGCGACGCCCAGGGCCGCCTGCGCGCGGCCCCCATGGCCGACGATCCCGTGACCGACGGGCCGATGCTGCCATGAGCGACGGCGCCGCCTCCTCTCCCGTCGTCGCCGCCCCGGCCGAGACCGGCTCGCGCCTGCCCGACCTGATCGCCCTGGCGCAGGAAGCGTCCAGCCCCAAGCGCCGCGCCCTGTTGCGCGAGCTGACCGACTGCTTCTTCGGCGCCGCCGAGCGCACGGAGTCCGAGACCGCCCTCTACGGCGCCGTCCTGTCCGACCTGACCGACGCCATGGAGACGGCCGTGCGCGCCGAGCTGGCCGAGCGGTTCGCCGAGGCGCCGGACGCCCCGCATCAGCTCATCCGCCGCCTGGCCAATGATGAGGCCGAGACCGTCGCCGCCCCTGTCCTCACCGCCTCGCCGGTGCTGACCGAGGCCGATCTGATCGGCGTGGTGCGCTCGCGGGGCCAGGGCCATATGCGCGCCGTCAGCCGCCGCGCCGCCGTGTCCGAGGCCGTGTCCGACGCCATCGTCGAGCGCGGGGACGACGAGACCCTGGGCGTCCTGCTCGGCAACGAAGGCGCCAGCCTGTCGCGCGCCGCCTCCGAGACCGCCGTCGAGCGCGCCCGCGCCAACCCGGCTCTGCACGCCGTCACGGTCGAGCGCGCCAGCCTGCCGCCCGATTTGCTGAACGACCTCTATTTCGACGTCGAGGCCCGGCTGCGTCAGCGCATCCTGGAGCAGAACGCCCGCCTGGACCCGGCCCTGCTGGAAAGCGCCCTGGCCGCCGGCCGCACCCGCGTCGCCGCCGAGGACGGCGCCCTGCCGGCCGACTACGCCGAGAGCCTGGCCTATGTCGAGGAACTGCGCGCCGCCGGTCAGCTGACGCCCCAGGTGCTGGCCCGCTTCTTGCGCTCGGGCGGCCAGACCGCCTTCCTGATCGCCCTGTCGCAACTGGCCGACGTCGACTTCCACACCGCCCGCCAGATCATCGAGCGGCGAGAGCTGGACGCCCTGGCCGTGATCTGCAAGGCGGCGGACCTGGATCGCGCCCTGTTCCTGACCTACGCCGTGGTGCTGCTGAACACCGACGACAACGCCATGGGCAAGGCCCGGGCCTACGCCGGGATGTACAACGAACTGACGCGCGAGGCGGCCCTGCGGACCCTGCGCTTCTGGCGCGCGCGCAAGGCGATGCAGGCCGCCTGATCTACTCGTCGTAGCCGGTCGGGCGCGGCGCCGGACGGCGGCGCTCGCGGTCGAAATCCATCCGGTCGCGCGGCAGGGCCTCGGGGCATTCGTCCCGCATGAAGGCCAGCATCTTCTCGCGCACCTCGGCCCTCAGGTCGAAGGCGACCGAGGCGTTGCGCGCGCTGGTCAGGCAGCGGACCTGGGCCGTCCGCTCGGTGACGTCCGTGACCTGCAAAGCCACGACGTCGCCGTCCCAGTGCGGCGAGGCGTGGGCGATCTGCTCCAGCTTGATCCGCAGCCGGTCTATGGGCGCCTCGTAATCCACATAGAGGAAGGACACGCCGATCAGGCGCGAATCCTCGCGGGTCCAGTTCTGGAACGGCTTCTGGATGAAGTAGGTCAGCGGCAGGACCATGCGCCGCCAGTCCCACAGCTTGACCACCACATAGGTCGAGGTGATCTCCTCGACCCGGCCCCATTCGCCCTCGACGATGACGGCGTCGTCCAGCCGGATCGGCTGGGAGGTGGCGATCTGGATGCCCGCGATCAGATTGGTCAGGAAGGGCTGCAGCGCCAGACCGGCGACGATGCCGACCACCCCCGCCGAGGCCAGCAGCGACAGGCCCCACTGCTTGACGCCGGGAATGGTCAACAGCGCCAGCCCCAGGGTGATCAGGCCGATCAGGATGGCGGCCACCCGCTGCAGGATGCGCGTCTGGGTGACGTGCTTGCGGGCGTAGAGGTTGTCCTCCGCCTCCATGTTGAACTTCTTGAGGTGAACCACCGCCCCCGCGTCCACCGCCCCGGCCAGCATCCAGCCGCACACCAGGATGAAGCCGAACAGCAGGGTTCGCCGGATGAACAGCGACGGCTCGGGATCCAGCGGCGACACGGTCACGGCCAGGGCCAGGGCGATGATCATCACCGCGATCCGCACCTTCAGCCGGGCGCGCTTCAGCATCCCTTTCCAGAATTCGTCGCGGTTGCGCACCGCCAGTTTCAGCAGGGCGAACACCACCTGATTGGCCGCCCAGCCGATGAAGACGAAGACCACGGTGATGATCGACACCACGGCCCATTCCGGCAGCCAGTGAAACTGGCGCCAGAGCGCGAAGACGGAGTTGGTCAGATCGACGACGAACTGGGGCATGAACTCAGCGTAGACGGGGCGAACGCCGTCGTCACCCGCTTCCCTCTCCCGCCGGGAGAGGGTTCAGGACGCCGCCGCCTCCACCAGATCGGCCAGCCTTTGCGCCGCATCCGGGATCGCCACCGAGCGCGCCGCCGCCGACATGGCCGCCAGCCCCGACGGATCGGACAGCATCTCCCCCAGGGCCGCCGTCAGGCTCTGGACGGTCAGATCGTCCTCGGCGATCACCTTCGCCGCGCCCGCCTCGGACAGGGCCCGCGCGTTCAGGGTCTGGTGGTCGTCCATGGCGATCTTCAGCGGGATCAGCACCGACGGCAGGGCCGCCACGGCCAGTTCCGAACAGGTCGAGGCTCCCGCCCGCCCGATCACCAGATGCGCCTTCGACAGCCGGTCGGCCATATCGCGGAAGAAGGGCGCGACCTCGGCCTCGATCCCGGCGTCCAGATAGATCTGGCGCGCGGCCTCCAGCGTCTCCGGCCGCGACTGCTGCTGCACCTTCAGCCGGTTGCGGATGGCTTCGGGCAGGGCCGCCAGGGCGCGCGGGGCGGTCTCGGACAGGATGCGCGCGCCCTGACTGCCGCCCGTCACCAGCACATGGATCGGCCCATCCTCGACCGGCGCGACATAGGCCCGGTCGAACAGGGCGCGGATGTCCGGCCGCACCGGATTGCCCACGAGGCGCGCGCGGGCGCCGACCCTGGCCGGCGCCCGCCACAGCGTCGGAAAGGCCGCCGCCACCGTGCCGACGGTCGAGGCCAGCATCCGGTTGGTGCGGCCCAGGACGGCGTTCTGCTCATGGATCACCGTCGGCCGCCGCGTCGCCACCGCCGCGACCAGGGCGGGCGCCGACGGATAGCCGCCGAACCCGACCACCACGTCCGCCCCCAGCCTGTCGAAGGCGGCCTTGGCCTGCCCCACGCCTTTCAGGATGGCGACGCCCGCCTTCAGCAGGCCGATCGGACCGCGCCCGGTCGCCGCATCCAGCGCCAGACGCTCTTCGGCGGGGAAGGCGTGGGCGTACTGCTCGCCGCGCCTGTCGGTGGCCAGCACCACGCGCCAGCCGCGCGCCGCCATCTCGCGGGCCAGGGCCTCGGCGGGGAACATATGGCCGCCGGTGCCCCCGGCGGCGACGACGCAGACCTTGGTCATGGGCGGTACTCTCTTACGGCAGCAGGCGGCGACGCGGGGCGACGTTCGACCCCAGTTCATAGGCGCCCGGACGACGCCGGGTCAGGGCCAGGGCGAACCCCATCGTCAGCCCCATGGCCATCATGGACGACCCGCCATAGCTGATGAAGGGCAGCGTCATCCCCTTGGTCGGGATCAGGTTCAGGTTCACCGCGATGTTGATGCAGGCCTGCAGCCCGATCAGCATGAACAGCCCCGCCGCCGCCGTCTGTTCAAAGGAGTCGTTCAGCTTCATCGCCCGCCGCATCCCGCGAATGACGATGAAGGCGTAAAGCCCGATCATGATCAGCGACAGCACCAGGCCGAACTCCTCGGCCCCGACGGAATAGATGAAGTCGGTGTGCAGGTCGGGGACGTGGCGCTTCATCACCCCCTCGCCGATGCCGCGCCCGACCAGACCCCCGGCGCGGATCGCCTCGGACGCGCGGTCGATCTGGTGGGTGTCGGTCGTCTCGGGCGACAGGAAGCGGCTCAGGCGGTCACGCATGTGGCTGAACATGAAATACAGCGACACCACGCCGCCCGCGCCGACCGCCGCCAGCGCCGCCACCCACTTCAGCGGCACCCCGGCCATGAAGAAGACGGCCATGAAGGTGGTGGTGATCAGCAGGGTCTGGCCGATGTCCGGCTGGATCAGCAGCAGGCCGACCGTCAGCGCCCACAGGCCGAAGGCGATGCTGACGCCGGGCACGCCCTCGCCCTTCTGGGCCTCGGCGAACATCCAGGCGGCGAAGACGATCAGGCCCGGCTTGGCGAACTCGGACGGCTGCAGGCTGAACGGCCCCAGATTGATCCAGCGCGCCGCCCCCTTCACCGTGTCGCCGATGAAGGGCAGGGCCGCCATGACCACGATGGCGCACAGCAAGGCCAGCACCGCGATCCGCCTGACCCCCCGCGGCGACAGCAGCGAGGCGCTCAGCATGACGAACAGCCCCATGGTCGAGAAGACCATCATCCGCCACGAATAGTGGAACGGATCGGTGATGGATTCGTCCGCCGCGATCGCCGCCGGGCTGGAGGCGAAGCTCAGCGCCACGCCCAGCGCCACCAGCGTCAGCGCCGCGCCCAGCAGGCCGCGATCCACCGTCCAGAACCAGCGCGCGATCAGGCTCTGGTCGTTGCGCGAGAAGGGATGGCTGTAGCTGTTGTGGGTCATGCGGCGGGCTCCGGCCGTGCGCCCAGGCTCAGGACGGCGGCGCGGAACGCCTCGCCCCGGACCTCGAAATCGGGGAACTGATCAAAGCTGGCGCAGGCGGGCGACAGCAGGACCACCTGCTCGCCCCCGGCCTCGGCCGCGTCAGCCGCGGCCAGTTCGACGGCGCGCTCCATGGTATGCGCCACGACGTGCGGCGTATCGCCCAGCGTCCCGGCGAAAGCGTCCGCCGCCTCCCCGATCAGATAGGCCCTGGTCACGCGCGGGAAGAGATCGCTCAAGCTGTCGATGCCGCCGTCCTTGGCCTTGCCTCCCGCGATCCAGAAGACGGAGGGGTAGGAGGCCAGCGCCTGCCGCGCCGCATCGGCGTTGGTGGCCTTGGAGTCGTTGATGAAGCGCACCGCGCCGAGGCGGCCCACAGCCTCCATCCGGTGCGACAGGCCGGGGAAGCTCAACAGCCCGTCCACCGCCGCTTCGTGCGACACGCCCAGCGCCCGCGCGGTCGCATAGGCGAAGGCCGCGTTCTGGGCGTTGTGACGGCCGGGCAAGGACCGCGCGGCGGTCAAATCGGCCAGCACGGCGCCCTCAACGATCAAGGCGCCGGGCTCAGCCCCTATCCCGCTCATCCCCGCGGAGGCGGGGACCCAGTTCTTTGGCTGCAGCCCCCCGGTCGGTGTCGTGGAGGCGGCTCTTTCTGGGTCCCCGCCTCCGCGGGGATGAGCGGATGTAGAGACGGTGCAAACCCGCCGCCCCTGCGCCCGCAGATCCGCCGCAGCCTTCCGGCCCCATTCTTCATCCACGCCGATCAGCGCCAGCGCCTCACCATCCTGCGCCTGGAAGATCCGGCGCTTGGCGGCGACATAGCCCTCCATCCCGCCATGACGGTCCAGATGGTCCGGCGACACATTGGTCAGGATCGCCACGTCCGGCGCGAAGCCCGTCGTCAGGTCCAGCTGATAGGACGACACCTCGATCACATAGACCGCATCCGCCGTCGGCTCCGGCAGAGCCAGCACCCCGATGCCGATATTGCCGCCGATGTGGACGCGGAGGCCCGCCTGTTTCAGCACCCAGCCGATCAGAGCCGTGGTCGTCGACTTGCCGTTGGTGCCGGTGATGGCGACCACGCGCGGCCGTTCCCCTTGCGGCAGGGCGGCCAGCGCCCGCGCGAACAGCTCCACATCGCCGATGACCGGCACGCCCGCCTCATGAGCGCGCTCGACGCTCCAATGCGGTTTCGGATGGGTCAGCGGCGCGCCCGGCGACAGTACAAGCGCGGCGAACCCCGACCAGTCGGCGCGGGTCAGATCCTCAACGACAAAGCCTTCGGCCTCGGCCTGCATCCGGCCCGAGACGCCGTCGTCCCACAGCACGGGGATCGCGCCCCCGGCCTGAAGCGCGCGCGCCGCCGTGATCCCCGACCGCCCCAGGCCGAAGACCGCGACACGACGCCCCTCGAAGCCGGGAACGGGGATCATCGGATCAACGCAGCTTCAGCGTGGCCAGACCGAGCAGCGCCAGCATGGCGGCGACGATCCAGAAACGGATGACGACGGTGGATTCCGGCCAGCCCATCTTTTCGAAATGGTGGTGGATCGGCGCCATCAGGAAGATGCGCTTGCCGGTCAGCTTGAAGTAGCCGACCTGGATCATGACCGAGGCGGCCTCGACCACGAACAGGCCGCCGACGATGCCCAGCACCAGTTCGTGCTTGGTCGCCACGGCCATCGAACCCAGAGCGCCGCCCAGAGCCAGCGAGCCGGTGTCGCCCATGAAGATCTTGGCCGGCGGGGCGTTGTACCAGAGGAAGCCCATGCCCCCGCCGATGATGGCGGCGCAGAAGATGGCCAGCTCGCCCGCGCCGGGCACATGGTGGACCTGCAGATAGTCCGCGAACAGGAAGTTGCCGACCAGATAGCTGATGATGCCGAAGGCGCCCGCCGCCATCATCACCGGCACGATGGCCAGGCCGTCAAGCCCGTCCGTCAGGTTCACCGCGTTCGAGAAGCCGATGATGGTGAAGGCCGCAAAGGCCACATAGAACCAGCCGATGTTCAGCAGCACCGCCTTCAGGAAGGGGAAGGCGATCGAGGTCTCAAGCCCGGGCGAGGTCGGCGACTGGGTCATCCACAGCACGGTCAGCACGCCTGCGATCACGGCCACGACCGTCTGGGCCAGCAGCTTCTGCTTCGACGTCAGCCCGGCCGAGGTCTGCTTCGTCACCTTGGCGTAGTCGTCGATGAAGCCCAGCACGCCGAAGGCCGCCGTCACGCCCGAGACGATCCAGATATAGGGGTTGGTCAAGTCGCCCCACAGCAGCACGGCCACGCCGATGCCCGCCAAGATCATCAGACCGCCCATGGTGGGGGTGCCCACCTTGGACAGGTGGGAGACCGGGCCGTCGTCGCGGATCGGCTGGCCCCGGCCCTGCTTGGCGCGGATCCAGTTGATGAAGCGGCTGCCCATGGCCACCGCCACGATCATGGCCGTGGCCATGGCCAGGGCCACGCGCACCGTCTGATACTGGATCAGGTGGAGCAGCGGATATTCTTGCGCGATGTCCGCGTAATAGAGATAGAGCAGATAGAACATCAGGCGGACTTCCCTTGGGCCTCGGCGGCGACGCGCGCCTCTTGTTCGGCCACGCCGAGATTTGCAAGCGCGGCCGCGACCAGCGAGGCCTTCGACCCGTTCGAACCCTTGACCATGACCACATCGCCCGGCTGCACCAGCAGGGCGGCCTCGGCGGCCAGTTCGGCGGCGGTCTCGCGCCATTCTCCGCGCAGCGCAGGCGACAGGGCCTCATGCAGCAGGCGCATCTGCGGCCCGGCCGTATGCACCAGGTCCAGACCAGCGGCGACGATGGCGGGGGCCAGACCTTCGTGCAGGGCGCGACTGTGCTCGCCCAGCTCCAGCATGTCGGTCAGCACGACGACGCGGCGGCCGCCCGGCCCCACCGGCTTGGCGCCCAGGCTGACGAAGCCCGCCTTCATCGACAGCGGATTGGCGTTGTAGCTCTCGTCAATCAGGGTGAAGGCGCCGCCGGGCACAGCGACCGTCCGCTCCTGCCCGCGCCCGGCCAGAGGCTGGAACCCCGCCAGCGCCTGCAGCGCCGTATCCAGCGACACGTCCAACGCCTGCAGCATCAGGATGACGCACAGGCTGTTCAGCCCCCAGTGCACGCCCGATTGCGCCAGTCGGTATTCGATCCGCTGTCCGTCCAGTTCGGCCGTGACGGTCGCGCCCTCGCTGTCGGCGACGAAGTCCAGCAGGCGCGCGTCGCAACCCGCCGCATGGCCGAAGGTCCGCACCACCGCTCCGGCCTTCCCGGCCCCCTGACGCACGATGTCGGCGTGGACGTCGGCGGCGTTGACCACGGCGATCCCGCCCGGCGCCAGCCCCTCGAAGATGGCGGCCTTCTCGCGCGCCACCCCCGCCTCGCCGTCGGCGAAGGCTTCGATATGCACCGGCCCGACCGTGGTGACGCAGGCGGCGTGCGGACGCACGAACTGCGACAGCGGCCCGATCTCGCCCGGATGGTTCATGCCGATCTCGAACACGGCGCGGTCCGTGCCCTGCGGCATCCGCGCCAGCGTCAGCGGCACGCCGATATGGTTGTTGTAGCTCTTGATCGAGGCGTGGCTCGATCCCGCCAGATCAAGGCCCGCCTTGATGGCCTGGGTCACGCTGGTCTTGCCGACGCTGCCGGTGACGGCGCCGCGCAGGCGGGCGCGATCGCGCGCGGCGACGCCCAGCGCCTCCAAGCCCTTCAGGGTGTCGGGCACCAGCACATAAGACCCGCCCTCGACCGGCCGGTCGACCAGCGCAACCGTCGCGCCCGCCGCGAAGGCGGCCTCGGCGAACTCATGCCCGTCGCGCGCGCCGTGCAGGGCCAGGAACAGGTCGCCCGGCTGGATCTCGCGGCTGTTGTAGGTCAGGCCCGAGACTTCGGCGTCGGGTCCATGAAGCCGTCCTCCGGTCGCCGAGGCGATCGCTTCGGCGGTCCAGAGCGGCGTGTGTGCGTCAGGCATGGTCTTTCAGGGCTTCGGTCGCTTCGGCGGCGTCGTCGAAGGGATGCACCACCCCGCCGACGATCTGTCCCTGTTCATGCCCTTTTCCGGCGATCACGACCACATCTCCTTCGCGCATCAGGGATACGGCGTGGCGGATGGCCTCGCGGCGGTCGCCGATCTCCAGCGCGTCTGGGCAGCCGACGCGGACCTGAGCGCGGATGGCGGCGGCGTCTTCAGAACGCGGATTGTCGTCGGTGACGATGGCCGTATCGGCCAGACGCCCGGCGATCTCGCCCATCAGCGGCCGCTTGGCGCGATCCCGGTCGCCGCCCGCGCCGAAGACGACGATCAGCTTGCCCGTCGCGTGCGGACGAAGCGCGTTCAGCACCGTCTCCAGCCCGTCGGGGGTGTGGGCGTAGTCGACATAGACCTCGCCGCCGCGCCCAGCTTCGCCGGGGATGCGTTGCAGACGGCCCTGCGCGCCCCGGATCATCTCCAGCGCCGGGATCACCTGATCAGGGTCTTCGCCGCCCGCGATGCACAGGCCCGCCGCCACCAGGGCGTTCGACGCCTGGAAGGCGCCCGCCAGCGGCAGCAGAATGTCATGCACCCGGCCGCGCGCGTCGAGGGTCAGGCGCTGGCCTTCCGGCGTCGCCCGGCGCGCCAGCAGGGTCAGGTCGCGGCCGCGCTCGCCCACGCCCATCACGCCCAGTCCCGCCATGATCGAGGCCGAGGCGAAGGCCGAATAGGCGTCGGAATCCGCGTTCAGAACCGCCGTGCGCCCGCGCGGCAGCAGGGCCTCGAACAGGCGCATCTTGGCGGCGCGGTACTCGTCCATCGTGCCGTGATAGTCGAGATGGTCCTGCGTCAGATTGGTGAAGCCCGCCGCCTTGATCGCCACCCCGTCCAGACGCCGCTGGTCGATGCCGTGGGACGACGCCTCCAGCGCCAGATGGGTGACCTCCTTGCGGGCCAACTCGGCCAGCAGACGCGCGGCCTCGGCGGCGTCGGGGCTGGTCAGGCCGGGGCCAGTCAGGGCGTAGGTCCTGTCGCCCTTCTGGCCGACGACGCCCAGGGTGCCCATGCTGGCCGACTTCAGGCCCATCCCTGCCCAGATCTGGCGGCAGAAGTTGGCGACCGAGGTCTTGCCGTTGGTGCCGGTCACCGCGACGCAGGTGCGCGGCTGGGCGCCGTAGAAGGCGCGCGCGGCGATGGCGTAGGCCCGATGCACGTCGCCCGATCCGACCAGAACCGGCGCCGCGCCCTCTGGCGTGTCCGACGGAGCCAGCACGGCGGCTGCGCCCTTGGCGAGGGCCTGCGGAATGAAGGCGCGGCCGTCGGCCTGCGTTCCCGGCAGGGCGACGAACAGGGCGCCGGGCACGACCTGACGGCTGTCGGCGGTGACGGCGGTGATCTCGGGGTCCGAGGCCACGTCCCGGCGCAGCAGTTCGGAAAGGCGCAACTGGCTCATCGGCCGTCGCCCTCCACGTCCTGGAACTCGGGGATTTTTTCACCGAGCGCGGTGGACCAGCGGTCAGCCTTGCGCTCGACGCCCAGGAAGCCGGCGATGCGGTTGGCGATGCGGCCCACGGCGGGCGCGGCGACATAGCCGCCGGTGCGCGGATAGACGCCCGGCTCGTCCATCAGGACGAAGACGGTGTAGCGCTTGGCGCCCACCGGCCCGTCGGCTGGGAAGACCCCGGCGAAGGAGCCGACGGCCACCGCCGGATTATAGCGGCCGTTGACCAGCTTGTTGGCCGAACCCGTCTTGCCGCCCATGCGCAGGCCCGGCGCATCAGCGAACCGGCCCGAACCGCGCGTGACGTTGCGGCGCATCAGGTCCAGCATGGTCGCCGACGTCTCGGCCGAGACGACCTGATGCGTCTGGGCGTTCGGACGGCCGCCCTTGCGCAGGGTCGGCGCCACATAGCGCCCGCCGTTGCTCAGCGCCCCATAGGCCGCCACATACTGGATCGGCGTGACCATGATGCCGTAGCCGAAGGACAGCGACGCCAGGGTGCTGTCGTCCCACTTCCTGACCTTGGGCGGGGCGGCCGATTCCTTCAGCTCGATCGGGGCGGCGTCCAGCAGGCCCAGACGGCGGAAATAGTCGCGCATCACATCGCCGCCCATCTCGACCGCCAGTCGCGAGGTGCCGATGTTGGACGAGTGCAGATAGACCTCCTCCAGCGTCAGCACCTTGTTGGTGGCGTGGAAGTCGGTGATGCGACGCTTGCCGATCTGCAGGGCCTGAGAGGCGTCGAACAGGGTGTTCATGTCGGCCCGGCCGGTGTCGATGCCGGCGGCGACGGTGAAGCTCTTGAACACCGAGCCCATCTCATAGTGGGCCGAGGTGACGCGGTTCAGCGTCGCCTCTTCCGGCGCGGCGTTGCGACGGTTGGCGTCATAGGTCGGCCACGAGGCCATGGCCAGGATCTCGCCCGTCTGCACGTCTGCGACCACGGCGACGGCGCCCTTGGCCTTGTGCTCCTCGGCGGCGATGGCCAGTTCGTTCTCGACCACGCCCTGGATGCGCAGGTCGATCGACAGGGGGAAGTCCTCGCCCGCGACGCCCGCCGCGCGGATTTCCTGGTTGAAGGCCAGCTCGGCGCCCGCCACGCCTTCGCCGCCCGTGTCCGAACGGCCGATCAGATGCACGGCCGAGGTCCCCAGCGGATAGACGCGGCGGTCCTCCGGCTCGAACGTCACCCCGCCCAGCGCCAGCGCATGAACCGCCCGGCGCTCCGACGGCGTCAGACCCGTCAGCGCGATCAGGCGGCGCTCGCCGCTCATCACCCGGTCCAGACGCGCGGCGGAAATGCGCGGCAGGGCGCGGCGCAACTGCGCCTTGGCGGCCGGAATGTCCCAGACCTCGCGCGGGTCGATATAGAGGCCGTAGTGGGTGATGTTGGTCGCCAGCAGCTGGCCGTTGCGATCCACCAGATCGGCGCGCGTCAGGGCGCCGGGATGGAAGCCCGCCCCCGCCCCGCCGCGCGGCGTCAGCAGCGCCGCGTGCGCCGCGCCCAGCGCCAGGCAGGCGAAGACGGCGCAGAAGGCCGCCATGATCAGGAAGATGCGGACGCGGGTGTCTTCTTCCGGCCGCGCATCGGCGCGGGCGCGCTCGAACGAGTGCTCCAGGTTCCACACCAGGGAGGCGACCCACCGCCCCCAGGCCGAGACGGCGCCGCCGAAGGTCGCCTGCGGGCGGCCGCGATAGCCCATGCCGTGGTGGTCATGCACGCTCATTGCACGGCCTCCGCAGCGACGGCGGGCGGCGCGACAGGGGCCTTTTCAACCGGCTTCTCGACCGGCGGCGGGGCGATCTCGGTCAAGGCCGCCTCGCCCGCCTGCTTCTTCACATCGACCGGGCCCAGGCCGATCTCGCGCGACAGGGCCTCCAGCCGCGCGGGCTGCTCCAGCCGCGTGACCTCAGCGCGCAGCAGGCGGACCCGCTCGCGGTTTTCGCGAATATCACGCTCGATGCGGCTGATCTCGGCGCTCTCGCGCGCAGCCGCCGCCTTGGCGATATAGACCGAGAAGACCAGCGCCAGGACGCAGGCCACGCCGATGATCTCGACGCAACGCACGCCGCGCACCTTCCACTCGAACAGGCGTTTGACGGGGGCGGGCATGGCGATCATGCGGTCCTCCCCTTCATCGCGCCCCAGGCCGGGGCGTCGGTCCGAACCGCCGCGCGGATCTTGGCCGAGCGGGCGCGGGGGTTGGCGGCCAGTTCGGCCTCGCCCGCCTCGCGCGCGCCCTTGAACATCACGTCGAAGCTGGGCTTGCGCGTCTCGACCGCGACCGGCGCATGGCGCGATCCGCCCGGCGCATTGCCCGTGCGCTCGGTCAGGAAGGCCTTGACCATGCGATCTTCCAGCGAATGGAAGGTGACGACGACCAGCCGCCCGCCGGGCGCCAGCGTCGCCTCGGCCGCCTCCAGCCCGCGCTCCAGCTCGCCCAGCTCGTCGTTGACGGCGATGCGCAGGGCCTGAAACACGCGGGTCGCCGGATGAATGGCGGCGCCGCGACGCCCGCCCAGAGCCTTCTCCACCACCTCGGCCAGATCCAGGGTGCGGCTGAACGGCTGCTCGACCCGGCGGCGCAGGATGGCCGTGGCGACCCGGCCCGACTGGCGCTCGTCGCCGTACAGCTTGAAGATATGGGCCAGCGGCCCGTGGTCCCAGGTGTTGACGATGTCGGCGGCGGTTTCGCCCTCATCCGACATCCGCATGTCCAGCGGCCCATCGCGCATGAAGGAGAAGCCGCGCTCGGCCTGATCCAGCTGCATGGACGAGACGCCGATGTCGAAGACGGCGCCGTCCAGCTTCGCCTTGCCGCTTTCCTCGAACGCCTCGGCCAGACCGGAAAACGGCGTGCGGATCAGCTGGAAGCGATCCGGAAAGTCACGAGCCACGGCGTCCGCGAACGGCTGCACCGTCGGGTCGCGATCGAGCGCCACCACATCCGCGCCGCGCTCCAGAATGGCGCGGGTATAGCCGCCTGCACCGAAGGTGGCGTCGATGACGACATCGCCCGCCTTGGGCGCCAGCGCCTCGATCACCTCGGCCAGCAGAACGGGCGCGTGCGGAGAGGTCATGCCGCCCCTCCGTTCTTGGCGGCCATCGCCTGGCGACGCATCTCGCCGAACTGCTTCAGGCCCTCGCGCGCCATGCGGCGCTGCTCGGCGCGATGCGCGGCCCACTTGTCCTTGTTCCAGATCTGGAAGCGCTCGCCGACGCCGTAGATGACGACCGTGTCCGAGAGGTCGACCTCGGCGCACAGATGTTCCGGCAGGGTGATGCGCCCGCCCGAGTCATAGGCCAGCGGCTTCTGCTCGCCGAAGATCGAAGCTTCCAGCGCCGAGCGATACGGATCGCCGAACGGCAGGCTTTCGATCACCGCGCGATACTCGGCGAACAGCTTGTCGCCGCCCGCTTCCAGACAGTCCGCTTCGATGGAGGGGAAACAGAAGACGCCATGTTCGGCGCCGTTCTCGGCCGTGCGGAATTCCTGAGGGATCAGGAGACGGCGCTTGCCGTCCAGCTGCTTCTCGTAGGTCGAGAGAAACACGCCCTGCCCTATCGAACCCTGCGGCCCGTCCCTGAAATCCGATGAAAAAGCCCACGCGTCGGGCCTTGGCCCTCACTCATGAGCCATTGGGATAGCATGGGACAGAATGGGCCTCAATGGGATTAGTTGACGCCCTTTAACCTAATTTGCGGTTCCGATGACGTCGTCACGACTGTAAAATCGGAACATACACAGAACAAAATGAGTATTCACAGCCTGTGGACGGGTTCTAAGGCCTTGATTTCAACGGAATGGTTAATGAGCATCCCTCTCCCGATGGGAGAGGGCTTGAGCCTCCAAGAGCGAAGCGATTGGAATAGGCGACCCGAAGGGCGGCGCGTAGCAGCCAAAGGGTGAGGGTTCGCGGGTGAAGTCGGCCGTAGGCCGTGTCTGACCGATGGCGCTACGGCTTACGCCGACTGACAGGACAAGCCCCTCACCCTTTCGCGCCAGAACGATCGCTGACGCTCTCGTGCGCTCAAGCCCTCTCCCGCCGGGAGAGGGTCAGTTGTCCCTAAAATAAGCACCAGACGGCCTGTAAGCCGGGTTCTGTTCCGCCCGAAAGCGGCGACGATCATTCCTCTGGGCCGCCCATTGCTGGACGGCTCTCGCGACCTACCCGGACATCTGGGGCGGTGAACCCTGCGGGGCGAGCCCCGCGCGATGTCCCTATTTGGTCTTGCTCCAGGCGGGGCTTGCCATGCCGTCGACGTTGCCGCCGACGCGGTGGGCTCTTACCCCACCCTTTCACCCTTGCCCCGGCGGACCGGGGCGGTTTGCTTTCTGTGGCGCTGTCCCTCGGGTCGCCCCGGGCGGGCGTTACCCGCCGCCTTTTCACCGTGGAGCCCGGACTTTCCTCGACGGGAGCAAGCCCCCGCCGCGACCGCCCGGCCGTCTGGCGAGCGCTAGATGCGCGCGATAGGGCGCCGCGTCAATCCAGAACGCCCGTGACGCTCTCGACCGAAGCCAGTTGGAGCAGGCCGACCAGACGCGCCCGCGTCTCGCCGTCGGCCACGCCGTCGACCCGATCCGGCCGCCAGTGGCGCTGGAAGGCCTCGACCGTCAGGCGGGTCTCCTCGTCATAGGCGCCGCCCGGCTGCAGCCCATAACCCAGACGATGCAGACCCGAGCGCAGGACGATGACGCCCAGCCCCTCGTCGCCCGGCGACAGAGGCGCGCCCAGGGCGCCGACGCGCTCCGGCGCCGGTTCGAACCACAGGCCGTGCCCGGCCTCGGCCAGCCGCTTCCACGGGAAGAGTTCGCCGGGGTCCTGCTTGCGCTCGGGCGCCAGGTCGGAATGGGCGATGATGCGGGCGTCGGGAATGGACCAGCGGGTGCGGATGTCCGCCGCCAGGGCGATCACCGCCCGGATCTGGACCTCGGGAAAGGGGCGGTAGCCGAACTCATGGCCCGGATTGACGATCTCGATGCCGATGGAGGCGGCGTTGACGTCGGTCTCGCCCTGCCAGGCGCCGCGCCCGGCGTGCCAGGCCCGGCGCTCTTCCGGCACCAGACGCAGGATGGAGCCGTCCTCGTCGACGACATAGTGGGCTGAAACCTTGGCCTCTCGATCCCGCAGGCGCTCGACCGCCGCCTCGGCCGTCTCCATGCCGGTGTAGTGCAGCACCAGAATGTCCGGCGGGCCGCGCCGGGCGTCGAAGTTCGGGGACGGCGCGTCGGTGAAGGCGATCATGAGGGGCCTGTCAGCGCCCTTCCTTTTCCCAGCCGTAGGCCACCCAGGTGTCGCCGACCTTCCTGGCGTCGATGACCCCGTCGTCGCGACGGCGGCGCGCGGTCATGGCGCGGCGGGCGCGCAGGGCGAAACCGGCGAAGAAGACCAGCACGCCCCCAACCACGGCGATCATGGCTACGGCGGCGGCGGTGAAGACGGCCAGCAAGGCGCCGACCGTCACAGCCAGGGCGGTGGCGATCAGACCGGCGGCCCAGACGAAGGGCGCCAGCAGGCCGGAACCGGGCCGACGGCGCGCATTGAAACCCAACTGGCCCATCGGGTCGGAGTTGATCATGAACTCAAAGCCTCTCTCAGCGTCCTGATGAACGCCTGAGGCGTAATGTCGGTCCATCGACCTGAACGGTCAATGCACTGCGACATCACGCGCCAGTCACATTTGCTGATCCAGCCGCGCCTCAGAAGGCCGGCTGGTCCGCCAGGACGACGGAACCGCGGCTGCGCATCCGGTCGGTCTCAACGCGGTTCAGCATGGCCTGGGCGGCGGGATCGCCCATGACCTGGCCGACCTTGACCATGGCCTCGGCGGCCTGGCCCGAAGCGCCGAAGGCCGTCGCCAGGGCCTCCCACGGCGACTGCGGCTGCGGGAAGCGCTTGAAGCGGACGGTCTCGGACGAAGGAATCTTGGCCAGTTGGCGGGCCTTGGCCACGGCCTCTTCCAGACCGCCGAGTTGATCGACCAGACCCAGGCCGTGGGCCTGGGCGCCGGTCCAGACGCGGCCCTTGGCGATCTCGCGCACGCGCTCGACCGGCAGCTTGCGGCCCTTGGCCACGCGGGCGACGAACTCTTCGTAGATGCGGTCCATCGAGGCGGCGAAGGCGGCGCGCTGGCCCTGATCGAAGCCCTGCACCGGCGAGAAGGCGTCAGCGTAGTCGCCGCCGACCGACAGGCCGCGCATGTCGACGCCGAAACGGCCCAGCGCATCGGCCAGCACGAACTTGCCGCCGAACACGCCGATGGAGCCGGTCAGGGTCGAGGGCTGGGCCACGATCCAGTCGGCTTCCGAGCTGATCCAGTAGCCGCCCGAGGCGGCGTAGGCGCCCATGGACACCACCACCGGCTTGCCCGCCGCCTTGGCCGCTCGCACGGCGGCCAGAACCTGTTCCGACGCTTCCGGCGAGCCGCCCGGCGAGGAGACGCGGAAGACGATGGCCTTCACGTCCTTGTCCTCGATGGCCTGATAGATGGCCTTGGCCGTATCGTCCGACCGAATGTTGGAGCCGCCGCCGAAGGGCGAGTCGTTGGAGCCGCGGCCGGTCATGATGGCGCCCTCGCCGCCGACGATGGCGATGGCGGACTTGGCCGAGCCCGAGCCCGAGGTCGTGCGCGTCCCCTTCAACGAGGCGTAGTCGCCGAACTTGACGATCTTGGCGTTCTTGCCCGCCTTTTCCTTGGCGGCGGCCTCGGCTTCCTCGACCTGGCCGATCTTGTCGACCAGCTTCAGCGACAGGGCCTGATCGGCCGAATAGGGGCCGGCCTCGATGACGGCCTTCAAGGCCTCGGGCGTGGTCTTGCGATCGCGGGCGATGTTGGCGACGGCGCTGTCGTAGATGGAGCCCATCCAGGCCAGCATGGCTTCACGGTGCGGGGCGGTGAAATCGCTCTGCGTATATTCGTTGACGGCGTTCTTGTATTCGTAGCGCTGCTCGAAGTCGGCCTTGACGCCGTACTTCTGGAAGGCGCGGCCCAGGAAGACGCTGTCCGCCGACAGGCCCACGGCCTGGAAGTTCGCCGTGTTCTGCAGCCACAGCTGATCGGCGCTGGAGGCGACCATATAGCTGGACATCACCGCGCCCACGGGCATGAAGCCCTGGCTGTGGGCAATGACCGTCTTGCCTGAGGCGCGGAAGCGGGCGATCGCCTGACGCACCTCGTCGGCCGAGGCGGGCGTCATGCCGGCTTCGGGCGTGCGCAGCAGCAGCACCTTGACGTTGTCGTCGGCGGTCGCCTGAGCCAGCACGTCCACGACCTGAACCACCGACAGGCTGGGGCCGCTGAACGCCGCAAAGGGATTGACCGGCGTCTGATCCGTCAGGCCGCTGCGCAGGTCCAGCTCCAGCACCGTATGGGCGGGCGTGGTCGGCTTGGAGGCCCCGGCCGCCATGGCGAAGAAGATCAGCGCCACCACGGGCAGGACGACGAAGAAGGCCACAAGCCCGGCGAAGACGCCCAGCATGGTGAGGAAGAACTGCTTCATGGGAAGGCGGGCGTCCAGGATCGCGGCCAGAGGCGGCCAAGCGTGAGGATAGAGGCCGCGCCCCGCGCGTCAAATGAACGGACGGTAATGAAGCAAAATCAAAAAACCCTCTCCCATTGGGAGAGGGCTTGAGCCTCCAAGAGCCGGAGGCGATTGGCTAAGGCGAAAGGGTGAGGGTTCGCGGGCGAAGTCGGCCGAAAGGCTGTTGCACGACGGCTGCCGCCGACGGACAGGACAAGCCCCTCACCCTTTCGCGCAAGAACGACGGCTGCGCCGCCGTGCGCTCAAGCCCTCTCCCGCCGGGAGAGGGCTCAAGTCATTATCGAAGTGGCGTCAGCGGCCGATGTCGTAGGTTCCGCTGATGTCGATGCGGACCGTCAGCTCGCCGGCCGAGACCGGGGTCGAAGCGCCGCCCGCATCCATGGCGGCGCGAGCGTACATGGCCTGCGGCCGCACCTCAGGCGCATAACCGCCGCCCTCGGTCAGCGAACGCACCGGCCCCAGGTCGACGCCCAGGGCCTGGGCGTACAGGCGCGCCTTGTCCTGCAGGGCGCGCACGGCCAGCACGCGAGCCTGGTCCTCGGCCGCCTTCGGGTCCTTCAAGCCAAAGGCGATGCCGTCGATCTGATTGACCCCAGCCGTGACCACGGCGTCGGCGGTCGTTCCGACCTTGCCCAGATCCTGGATCGTCACCGTAACCCGGTTCGAGGCCTGGTAGCCGCGCAGCTTGGGCGGCTCGTTCTGCTGATAGTCGTACTGGGCTGACAGGTTCAGACCCGAGGTCTGGATGTCGCGCTCGGCGATCCCGGCGCGACGCAGGGCGGCGACGACGCGGGTCATCTGCTGGGCGTTCTGGGCCATGGCCTCCTGGGCCGTCGGGGCCTCGGTCACCACGCCGAAGTTGATCGTGGCCTGATCCGGCGCGACCTTGACCTCGCCATAGGCCGACAGGTTCAGGGCGGGTTGTTGGGCCATGGCGTGCACCTGCATAGGGGAAGAGCCGCCGGGCTGGGATTGAGCGCCAGAAGCGGCGGATGCGACGGCCGGCGCCGCCAAGGTCATCAGGGCCGTGCCCAGCATCAGGGCGCGTGCGGTGCGGGTCATTGCGAGGTCTCCGTCGAATTCATTCGGGCGGACGTGTTCGCCAGCCACGGCCTAACTTGACCGTTTCAAGCTGAACGAACGCAAAAGACCCCTGTGCAGGTTCCGTTCATCGGCGTGAAAAGCGCGACAGGTCCAAGGCGGCTTTGCAGCCGCCGCGCCGCCTGCTAGGCACGCCTTCGTGTGCTTCGGGGGCCCGTAGCTCAATGGTTAGAGCCGACCGCTCATAACGGTCTGGTTGGGGGTTCGAGTCCCTCCGGGCCTACCGAGTTCCATTCGGCTTGTGAATTCAAAAACCATCGTTATCGTTCAATGGCGGCGCTTTCGTCCGCACGGGAGGAAACGATGAAGTTGCAATTACTTGGCGCAATTACTGCGATCACGCTCATGGGTATTGGCGGCGCTGTCTCGGCTCACGTGTCCAAGACGCCCCAACCCTCGCCCGAATTTTCAGCTAAGCGGACCTTGGTGAAGAAGGTTCGCTACACCTACCAAGAGTGCATGCGAGAAAGCCTGACCATCTGCACGGCTCAACATCCCGACGATCCGCTGGCGAAGATGCAATGTGTTGATGCTCGCCGCGATGCAATCTGCGAAGGTCTTCCCGGCACCCCCTGATCCCGGCGGCCATCGGCTCGGCGACTTCGATGCCGAAGGGCGTCGAAGTCGCTCCCAGGCGGGCCGGCTCGGGCGCGTTGATCCAAGAGCAGGACGGCGAACCTTGCGGGCCGCATCGACGATGATCGCTCGCCATCGTCGAACGCGGCAGTCTACCATCGCCGTGACTGCCCAACGTCGAGTTCCGTTCCATGATCTTCCCTCTCCTCAGCGCCGCCTTGGCCGCCATCGTTCAGACGCCCGCCTTCGAGACGCTGGAGCCGATTCCGGCGGCGGCTCAGGGCGAAGCCGTCCCCGCCTGCACCGCCGATCGCCGCTGGTGCGCCCTGATCGAGACGGACGAGACGGACGAACAGCTGGTGCTGCGCCTGTATGACGGAACGCCGGACGGCCGTGCGCCCGCGGCCTCCCACCTCATCGAAAGCGAGGCCTCCGAAGGCTTCTGGAAGCCCGGCGTCATTCTGCGTCGCGCCGGAAGCGACGACGTCATCCTCGGCGCCGACATGGAGCTGCAGGCCATGTATTCGGGCGGCGGCGGGACGTCCTCCTACCGGACCCTGGTGCGGTTCACGCCCGGCGAAACGCCGCAGGAAATCCTGACCGTCCCGATGTCCGGCTCGCTGATGATCCGCGCCTGCTTCGGCGAAGAGGACATGAAACAGCGCGCCGGCGCCTGCCACGACGAATACGAGTTCGCCGCCGAGTTGAAAGCCGAGGGCGACGCCTTCCCGCCGCGCCTGACCTACGGCTCGACCGCCGCCACCTTCCCCGGCCGGGTGTCGCGAGACGAGGACTCCCTGGCCAAGCCGCCGCTGAAGCCCGAGGACCTGGTCAAGGCCGTCGACGCCGAATGCACGGTGCAGCGCGTCTTCACTTTCGATCGGGCCGCAAAGGCCTATGTTGCAGACGCGCCCCTGCCCGATTGCAGCGCCTATACCGTTCCCTAGATTTCTCCGAGCCCGCCTGATGTCCTATGTCGCCCGTGACGACCGCCCCGCCGACAAGGCCGAACGCTACGCCGAGGTCGAGGCCGAAATCCTGGCCGTGCTGGACGGCGAGCCGAACCTGACGGCGCGCATGGCCACCGTGGCCTCCATGCTGGCGGACGCCTTCCCCGCCTTCTTCTGGACCGGCTTCTACGTCGTGGACGCGGCCAAGGGCGATGAACTGGTGGTCGGCCCCTATCAGGGCACGCTGGGCTGCCTGCGCATCCCGTTCGGGCGCGGCGTCTGCGGCGCGGCGGCGAAGACGCGCCAGACCCAGGTGGTCGAGGACGTCGACGCGTTCCCCGGCCACATCGCCTGCGACAGCCGCTCGGCCAGCGAGATCGTGGTTCCCGTCCTGGACGCCTCGGGCGCCCTGATCGCCGTGCTGGACGTGGACGCAACCGAAAAGGCCGCCTTCGACGCCGTGGACGCCGAGGCGCTGGAGCGGCTGATGGCCAGGGTGTTCGGCGCGGGGTGAAGCGCGCCTCGTTCACCTCCGCTCCTCCGCTCCTCCACTACTCCGCCCTCCGCCCTCCGCCCTCCGTCCCCTGCCGTCATCCTCGGGCTTGACCCGAGGATCCAGCCGTCCGCGCCCTGAACCTCGCCCGTGCGAGGCGCGACGGCGGCGCATCATCCTCAACCGGCCGTCCGCACCACGCTGGACCCTCGGGTCAAGCCCGAGGATGACGGCGGAGGGGTCAGGAGAGGGTTCCGCACACGACGCCTGCCCCCGCCCGTGCTACCTCCCAACCATGCGGATCGGAATCGACTTCGGCGGCACCAAGATCGAGGCGGCGGCGCTGGATGCGTCCGGGGCCTTCGCCGCGCGCATCCGTGAGCCGAACCCCGGAAGCTATGACGCCGCCATCCGCCTGGTCGCCGACCTGATCGCGCGGGTCGAGGCCGAAGCAGGCCCTGCGCAATCGGTCGGTCTGGCCATTCCGGGGTCGCCCTCGCCGCGCAACGGCCTGATCCGCAACGCCAACTCCACCTATCTGAACGGCGCCCGCTTCGGCGCTGAGCTGGAGGCCGCGCTGGGCCGCCCGGTGCGGCTGGCCAATGACGCCAACTGCCTGGCCCTGTCCGAGGCCGCCGACGGCGCAGGCGCGGGCGCGGCCAGCCTGTTCGGCGTCATCCTCGGCACCGGCTGCGGCGGCGGGCTGGTCATCGACGGCAGGCTGATCGAGGGCGCGCACGCCGTCGCCGCCGAGATCGGCCACATCTCCCTACCCTGGCCCTCGGCCGAAGAGGCGCCCGGCCCCGCCTGCTGGTGCGGCCTGCGAGGCTGCCTCGAGACCTGGATCTCCGGAACCGGCTTCCAGCGCGACCATCAGGCGGCGACTGGCCGGGACTGGAAAGCGCAGGCCGTGGTCGAGGCCGCGCGCGCGGGCGACGCGGAAGCCGCCTGCGCCCTGGACCGCTACATCGACCGGCTGGGGCGAGCCCTGGCCATGGTCGTCAACCTGACCGACCCGGAAGTCTTCGTCCTGGGCGGCGGCATGTCTAACGTGGCCGAGCTTTACGACCGTCTGCCGCAGGTCGTGGCCCGCCATGTCTTCTCCGACCACTGGGACGGACGGATCGTCCCGGCGACGTGGGGCGATTCCTCGGGCGTACGCGGCGCCGCGCGTCTGTGGGACGCCTGATCCCCGATTGATTGGGCCGCGCGCCCCGTTATGGTCCGCGCCGAACCGACAGGAGCAGGAAGCATGAGCCAGAGAGTCGTCGCGATCACCGGCGGATACGGCGCCCTTGGCCGGGCGGTCGTCGAGGCGGCGCAGGCGCGCGGCCTGTCGGTCGCCGTCATCGGCCGCACTCCGCCGCGCGCGCCGAACCCCGACGTGTTCGAGATCAACGGCGTCGATCTGACCGACCCCGCGCAGGCGAAAGCCGCAATCGAGTCCGTCGTCGCCCATTTCGGCCGTCTGGACGCCCTGCTGAACATCGCCGGCGGCTTCGTCTGGAGCCCGGTCGAAGGCGACGACGACGCGTTCGACCGGATGCACGCCCTCAACCTCAAGACGACGCTGAACGCCAGCCGCGCCGCCCTGCCCTATCTGAAAGCCTCGCCTGAGGGCCGTATCGTCAACATCGGCGCCAATGGCGCGATCAAGGCCGGGCACGGCATGGGCGCCTACGCCGCCTCCAAGGCCGGGGTCCACCGCCTGACCGAGGCCCTGGCCGAGGAGCTGAAATCGACCTCGGTGACGGTCAACGCCGTCCTGCCCTCCATCATCGACACGGCGGCCAACCGCGCCGACATGCCGAGCGCCGATCCGGCCAAATGGGTCGCGCCCGCCGATCTGGCGGCGGTCATCCTGTTCCTGGCCTCGCCCGAGGCGCGGGCGGTGACGGGCGCCCTGATCCCCGTCACGGGCAAGGTCTGATGTGCGCGCGCAGCGTCCTCTACCTGCCCGCCTCGAATGAAAGAGCGGTGGCGAAGGCCCGCACCCTGCCCTGCGACGTGGCGGTGCTGGACCTGGAGGACGCCGTCGCGCCTGAAATGAAGGCGCAGGCCCGCGCGGCCGCCGTCGCGGCGGCGCACGAGGGCGGCTTCGGCCCGCGCCTCGGCGTGCGGATCAACGGGCTGGACACGCCGTGGGGCGCCGACGACCTGAAGGCGCTGCAGGGCGCCCCCGTCGATCTGATCGTCGCGCCCAAGGTCGAGAGCGCGGCCATGGTCCACGCCCTGTCGGCGGCGTTGCGTCCCGGCGTCGATCTGTGGGCCATGATCGAGACGCCGCGCGCCTTGGTGGACCTGCGCGACATCGCCGGGGCGGATGGGGCGTTGAGCGGCCTGATGCTGGGCGTCAACGACCTGGCCAAGGATCTGAAGACCGGCCCCGCGCCCGACCGCGAACCGCTGAAGCCGTGGCTGGCGGCCGTCGTGGCCCACGCCCGCGCCAACGGCTTGAGCGTCATCGACGGCGTGTTCAACCGCATCAAGGACGAGGCCGGATTCGCGGCTGAATGCGCGCAGGGGCGGCTGTATGGCTTCGACGGCAAGAGCCTGATCCATCCCTCGCAGATCGAGGGCGCGAACGCGGCGTTCGGCCCTTCGGCGGAGGAGCTCGAATGGGCCCGCACCGTGGTCGCCGCCTTCGCCGCGCCCGAAGCTAAGGATCTGGGCGTCATCCGCGTCGAGGGCGAGATGGTGGAACGGCTGCATCTGGCGCAGGCGCAGGCGTTGCTGGCCGACCTCTGACCCTTCTCCCCTTGAGGGAGAAGGTGGGCGCCGGAGGCGCTCGGATGAGGGGTGTCATCTCTGCATTAGGAGAGTTGGCGGCTTCGGGTAGAGGGTGTTTCCGCTAGGGCGCGCTAACACCCCTCATCCGTCAGGATTCGCCTGCCACCTTCTCCCACAAGGGGAGAAGGAAGAGCGGGGTGGCGTCCACCTACGGCAAACCGTAGAGACAGCCTCATGATCGCAACCCCGCCGTCCTCGTCGAAAACCCGCGCCTGGGTCTGCGCGCCGGGGGTGCTGAAGGTCCCGTTCCTGTCCGCCTTTCTGCCCGACTACGACCTGTCGGCGCTGCCGGGGCCGCAGACAGAGGTGGTCATCGGCTGGGGCATGAAGCCGACGGCGGCGGCCGGGCGGCGCTGGGCCGAGAAGCACGGCCAGCCCTATGTCGCGCTGGAGGACGGCTTCCTGCGCTCGGTCGGCATCGGCGAGAGCGGGGCGACCAGCCTCAGCCTGATCGTCGATGATCTGGGCGTCTATTACGACGCCACCCGACCCAGTCGGCTGGAGCAACTGATCGAGACAGCCCCTGACTGGTGCGACGCCGCCATGAAGGCCCGCGCGCGCGGCCTGATCGACCGCATCGTCGCCTCGGGCGTGTCCAAGACCAATATGGGCGGGCCGCTGGACCCCGCCCTGCTGAAACCCGGCCGTCGGGTGCTGATCGTGGACCAGACCTTCGGCGACGCCTCCATCGGCTATGGACTGGCGACCGAGACCAGCTTCTCGAAGATGCTGGCGACCGCCCGGCGCGACGAGCCTGACGCCCAGCTGATCGTCAAGCGCCACCCGGCGGTGGCCGCCGGGCGCAAGCAGGGCTGCATCCCGGCGGATCAGCTGGACGGCGTCACCCTGATCGACACCGACGTGCGGCCCGTCGACCTGCTGGCGGCGGTGGACGCGGTCTATGTCGTGACCTCGGCGCTGGGGTTCGAGGCGCTGTTGAGGGGCCTGCCGGTGCGCTGCTTCGGCGCACCCTTCTATTCGGGCTGGGGACTGACGACGGACGCCGTGCAGACCGGGCGGCGCGGCGCCCCGCGTGATCTGGAGCAGGTCGCAGCGGCGGCGCTGATCGCCTACACCCGCTATGTCGATCCGGTCACCGGCCAGCGCTGCGAGGCCGAACAGGCGCTGGAGCGGCTGATCGCCCTGCGCGACCGGGCCGACCGGCTGGCTGGGGACTGGGCGGCCGTCGGCTTTGCCCCGGCCAAGCGACCGCCGGTGCGCCGCCTGCTCAACTCGCCCAAGGGTCGCGTCCGCTATTTCTGGCGTTCATCCGCCGCCGTCGCCCATGCGCGGGCGACGGGCGGCAGGCTGATCTGGTGGGCCGGCAAGGAGACGCCGCAGATCCGCGCCGCCGCCGACACCTTCGAGGGGCCGGTCGTGCGGATGGAGGACGGCTTCATCCGCTCGCGCGGGCTGGGGTCCGACTTCTTCGGCGCCCTGTCGGTCGCCCTGGACGATCAGGGCGTCTATTACGACCCGACCCAGCCTAGCCGTCTGGAGAGCCTGATCGAGGCGGGCGAGCCGTCGCCGGATCAGGCCGCGCGCGCCGAAGCCCTTCGTGTTCGGGTGGTCGAGGCGGGCCTGTCGAAATACAATCTGAAGGGGGCGGGCGCTCCGGCGCACTGGCCCAAGGACCAGCCCATCCTGCTGGTCGTCGGTCAGGTCGAGAACGACCGTTCGATCCTGATGGGCTGCGGGCCAGACCTGCGCACCAACTCCGGCCTGGTGAAGGCGGCGCGGGCGGATCATCCCGACGCCTTCCTGATCTATCGCAACCACCCGGACGTGACGGCGGGCAACCGCCCCGGGCTGCTGGACCATGCGGCGATGGAGGAGGTCGACGCCTCGGCCGACGATCTGGACATCATCGACTGCCTGAACGCCTGCGACCGGCTGGCGACCCTGACCTCCCTGACCGGGTTCGAGGCCCTGATGCGGGGCAAGCCGGTCAGCGTCTACGGCCGCCCCTTCTATGCCGGATGGGGCCTGACCGACGACCGCCTGACGTTTGAGCGCCGCACCCGTCGCGCCAGCCTGCAAAGCATCATCCACGCCGCCCTGATCGGCTATCCGGTCTATGTCACGCCGGACGGCTGGCCATGCGAGGCCGAGGATCTGGTCGAGGCCCTGATCGCCGCGCGCGACCATCCCCTGCCCGCCCCGCCGCGCGGCCGCATCAATCGCTGGTGGAGGGGCGTCAAGGCCAGTCTCGACCGCAGCCTTCCCCCGGCCTATTGAGGAGGTTCGTCATCGCAACGGACTGAGTCCGGCCCGCGAGGCGCCCGAACTTCGCCGCGAGGCGCCGACATAAGGCTTGTCGAGCGCCGGGGACTCCATGTTCCCTCATGCAGCGAGGCGCCGCGCGCCGAGCGTCAGGGAACCATACAGTGAAAAAAGCCGTCATCTCCGCAACCGGCCTGTTCACCCCGGAACAGTCGATCTCGAACGAGGAGCTGGTCGGCGCCTACAACGCTTGGGCCGAAGGCTGGAACGCCGCCAACGCCGAAGCCATCGCCGCCGGAGAGGTCGAGGCCAAGACGCCCTCGTCCGAAGCTTTCATCGAAAAGGCCTCGGGCATCAAGGCGCGCTACGTCATGGACAAGTCGGGGATCATCGACCCCGAGCGGATGTTGCCCCACCTGCCCGCGCGCGGCGACGACGAACTGTCGATCCTGGCTGAGATGGCCGTGAAGGCCGCTGAGGACGCCATCCGGGCCTGGGGCAAGCCGGTCAGCGAGATCGGCGCCGTCATCTGCGCCGCGTCGAACATGCAGCGCCCCTACCCCGCCATGGCCATCGAGGTGCAGCAGGCGCTGGGTATCGAGGGCTTCGCCTTCGACATGAACGTGGCCTGTTCGTCGGCGACCTTCGGCATCAAGACGGCGGCGGACTTCGTGGCCTCGGGCTCGGTCAAGGCCGTGCTGATGGTGAACCCGGAAATCTGCTCGGCGCACCTGAACTTCAAGGATCGCGACAGCCACTTCATCTTCGGCGACGTCGCCACCGCCGTCATCATCGAGGCCGAGGATCAGGCCGGACCGGGCGGCTGGGACATTCTGGGCACGAAGCTGCAGACCAGCTTCTCCAACAACATCCGCAACAACTTCGGCTTCCTGAACCGCGCCGCCCTGCCGACCGGCGCCAACGAGCCAGTGTCGTCGGACGGCCTGACCGACAAGATGTTCGTCCAGCAGGGCCGCAAGGTGTTCAAGGAGGTGGTGCCGATGGTCTCGACCATGATCCTGGATCACGCCGCCGAGCTGAAGCTGGACACGCACGGGCTGAAGCGCCTGTGGCTGCACCAGGCCAACATCAACATGAACACCCTGATCGGCAAGAAGGTGCTGGGCCGCGACCCCGAGCCGAGCGAGAACGTCATCATCCTGGACGACTACGCCAACACCTCCTCGGCCGGATCGATCATCGCCTTCCACCTGCACCACGACGGCTTCGCGCCGGGCGATACGGGTCTGATCTGCAGCTTCGGCGCAGGTTATTCGGCGGGCACGGTTTTTGTGCAAAAGCGCCCCTGATCGCCCCGAATAGGAATCAATATTTCCGGCGGCGCTTGCACTGTTCGGAAAATTTTGCAAACCGTTACGCGTCGAGAAACAGGGGGGACGACGCCCGAATGACTCAGACAGCTTTGCCTTGGGCTGAAAAACTCAGTGATCCGCTGGCGCACGACGTGGCGACGGTGCTGCAACGCATGGGCGGTTCGGCCCATCAGGATATGGTGATCAACTGCGTCGCGGCGCTGAAACGCCAACGCGGCGAGTCGGTGACTCAAGACCTCAAGATGAAGATCATCGAGGTGTTCGAACGCTATCGCGACTTCTTCATCCGCCCCTTCGGCGAGGGCTCCTTGCGCTGGGCCCTGGCGCCGGGCGTCACCTGACCGCCTCAAAAATCGATCAACGAAAAAGGCCCGCTCCGACTGGAGCGGGCCTTCGTCATTTCAGATCATCCGCGCTTAGAAGCGGCGGATGTAGCTGACCGAATAGGCGTCAGCCTCGCCGCGATCGTCGCGGAAGTCACGACGGGTCCAGTCGGCGCGGACGCCGTTGACGCCGTCCAGGTAGTAGTTGGCGCCGACGCCGTAGTTCCAGCTGTCGCCGCCGACCTTGCTCTCGGCGCCGGCCAGCTCCTGCTTCAGCTCCGTATGGCCGTAGCCGCCGCGGGCGAACAGCTCCAGCTTGTCGCCGACGGGATACTTGCCGACGACATAGCCGGCGGCGTCCCACTCGTGCTTGATCTGACCGTCGACGCCGGCGACGGTGATGTCCTTGTCCTTGACCCCCACGCCGACCTCGGTCTCCACGGCCAGATAGCGGTTCAGGTTGACGCCCAGGCGGCCGGACACGGCGCCGGTCTGGGCCGCATCGCCTTCCATGTGCGTGTAACCCAGCGAGCCATAACCGCGCGGTTCAGGGTTCGATTGAGCAAACGCCGGAGCGGCGAGAACAGACATAGCGGCGGCGACGAGAAGAACGTTACGCATTATTTCATACTCCTTAGATGATGTGACTTCTTTGATCACATGCCCCATCCAACGAAGCTTAAATGGTTGCGCCTGCATCCCTGTTCCATAGGCGCATCAACCACGAACGACGAAAGTTACGTGAAAGACACATACGCCGTTACCTAAATGGCGCAAAAAGAAAGGGCGCGCCCCGCCGGGGAGCGCGCCCAACCGATCCGCCGGGAATCGGATCAGAAACGACGGACGTAGTTGACCGAGTAGACGTCCACTTCGCCGCCGTCGTCGGTGAAGTCGCGACGGGTCCAGTCGCCGCGCAGGCCGTTCTGGCCGTCGAAGTAGTAGTTGGCGCCGACGCCGTAGTTCCAGCTTTCGCCGTCGGCCTTGCGCTCGACCCCGGCCAGCTCGGCCTTCATCTGGGTGGTGCCGTAGCCGCCGCGCGCGAACAGTTCGAAATTGGGCGTGACCGGAAACGTGCCGACCGCATAGGCGGCCAGATCATAGTCGTGCTCGATCTTGCCCTGGGCCCCGGCGATGGTGAAGTCGTCGTCCTTCACCCCGATCGAGCCTTCGCCCTCGACGCCGAAATAGGGGTTGAACTTGGCCCCCAGACGGCCGGTGACGGCGCCCAGGTTTCCATCCGAATGGTCCAACTGCGAATAGCCGAGCGTGCCGTAATAGGTAGGACCGCCCGGCTGCACGACCTGCGCCGCGGCGGGAAAGGCGAATACAGAAAGGGCGGCGGCGGCGAGAATAACGTTACGCATGAGCTTCAATCACTCCTTATTGCGATGAGCAGGACCGGCCTGACCACCTTGCGGAGAAACAAATCTCAAGCGCCCATAGCCGTTCCCTGTGCTTGAACGAGGGAGCGAGAACTGTGCGAGAGAAGGCACACACCGCGTTCCGTCAAGGGCGACTATTTCAGGGCATGAAAAAGGCGGACGTTTCTTCTCCCTCCCCTTCATGGGGAGGGTGGCTGAGCCCGCAGGGCGAAGCCGGGTGGGGGCGGCAGCGCAAATCAAGCGCCAAGGTCGAGGCCGAGACCACCTGGTCCTCCCCACCCGGTTGCTTCGCAACCACCCTCCCCATGAAGGGGAGGGAGAGGCGCCGTTCCTCAGCGGTCCTTTTCGCGCTCCTCGCCCGAACGCGCCGCCAGGGCCGCCTGGGCCGCCGCCAGACGAGCGATCGGCACGCGGTAGGGCGAGCAGGAGACGTAGTCGAGGCCGACCGTCTCGCAGAAGGCGATGGAGGCGGGATCGCCGCCATGCTCGCCGCAGATGCCCATCTTCATGCCCGGCTTGACCGCACGGCCGCGCTCCTCGGCGATGCGGATCAGATCGCCCACGCCGCTCTGGTCCAGACGGACGAAGGGGTCGTTCTCGAAGATGCCCTTGTCCAGATAGGCCTGCAGGAAGTGGCCGGAATCGTCGCGGCTGATGCCGAAGGTCGTCTGCGTCAGGTCGTTGGTGCCGAAGCTGAAGAACTCGGCGTGCTCGGCCAGATCGGCGGCGCGCAGGGCCGCGCGGGGCAGCTCGACCATGGTGCCGACCAGGTAGTCCACACTGTCGCCGGCGTCCGCGAAGACGGCCTTGGCCGTGCGGTCGGTCAGTTCGCGCAGATACTTCATCTCCAGACCCAGGGCGACCAGCGGGTGCATGATCTCCGGGATCGGGGCGACGCCCGAAGACGCCTTCACCTGCAGCGCCGCCTCGAGAATGGCCCGGACCTGCATCTCGTAGATTTCCGGATAGGCCACGCCCAGGCGGCAGCCGCGGTGGCCCAGCATGGGGTTGGTCTCATGCAGTTCGCGGGCGCGGCGCTTCAGCTTGGCCGCGTCCAGGCCTTGCGTCGCCGCCAGGGCGTCGATGTCGGCGTCGGTGTGCGGAATGAACTCGTGCAGCGGCGGGTCCAGCAGACGCACCGTCACCGGCAGGCCGCTCATGATGGTGAACAGCTCGACGAAATCGGCCTTCTGGAACGGGGCGATCTTGGCCAGAGCCACGCGGCGGCCCGCCTCGTCGTCGGCCAGGATCATCTCGCGCACGGCGGCGATGCGAGCCTCGTCGAAGAACATGTGCTCGGTGCGCGACAGGCCGATGCCCTCGGCGCCGAAGCCGCGCGCGGTCTTGGCGTCCAGCGGGGTCTCGGCGTTGGCGCGGACCTTCAGGCGGCGGATGCCGTCGGCCCAGCCCATCAGGGTCTGGAAGTCGCCCGTCAGCTCCGGCTCGATCATCGGCACGGCGCCGTCCAGCACCTCGCCCTTGCCGCCGTCGATGGTGATGACCTCGCCCGCCTTGAAGGTGCGGCCGCGCGCGGTGAAGGTTCCGGCCTTCTCATTGATGGCGATCTCGCCCGCGCCCGAGACGCAGGGACGCCCCATGCCGCGCGCCACCACCGCCGCGTGGCTGGTCATGCCGCCGCGCGCCGTGACGATGCCGCGCGCCGCGTGCATGCCGTGGATGTCTTCCGGCGAGGTCTCGTCGCGGACCAGGATGACGGCGTCGCCCTGCTGGCCCAGACGTTCGGCCTCATCGGCGTCGAAAACGATCTTGCCGGTCGCTGCGCCCGGCGAGGCGGGCAGGCCTGCCGCCACCACGGTGCGCGCCGCCTTGGGGTCCAGCGTCGGGTGCAGCAGTTGGTCCAGCGCGGCCGGTTCGACGCGGCTGACCGCCTCGTCCTGAGAGATGACGCCTTCGGAGGCCAGATCGACGGCGATCTTCAGCGCCGACTTGGCCGTGCGCTTGCCGTTGCGGGTCTGCAGCATCCACAGACGGCCCTGTTCGACCGTGAACTCGATGTCCTGCATGTCGCGGTAGTGGCTTTCCAGCCGCCCCACCACGTCCACGAACTGGGCGAAGACCTCGGGCATAGCCTCTTCCATCGAGGGAGCCGTTTCGCCCATTTCCTCGCGGCCCGCCTTGGTCAGGGACTGCGGCGTGCGGATGCCCGCCACCACGTCCTCGCCCTGGGCGTTGATCAGGAACTCGCCATACAGCTTGTTCTCGCCGGTCGAGGGGTTGCGGGTGAAGGCGACGCCCGTGGCCGAGGTCTCGCCCATGTTGCCGAACACCATCGACTGGACGTTGACGGCCGTGCCCCAGCTTTCGGGGATGTCGTGCATGCGGCGATAGAATTTCGCCCGGTCGTTCATCCAGCTTTCGAACACGGCGCCGACGGCGCCCCACAACTGGGCCTGCGGGTCCTGCGGGAAGGGCTTGCCCAGTTCACGCTCGACCAGGGCCTTGTAGTCCGCGACCACCTTCTCCCAGTTCTCGGCGGTCAGTTCGGTGTCGACCGAGACGCCCAGACGATCCTTGTGGTCGTCCAGCACCTCTTCGAAATAGTCGTGGCCCAAGCCCAGAACCACGTTGGAATACATGGTGATGAAGCGGCGATAGGAATCGAAGGCGAAGCGGCGGTCGCCCGACAGCTTGGCCAGCCCCTCGACCGTCTCGTCGTTCAGGCCCAGGTTCAGCACCGTGTCCATCATGCCCGGCATGGAGGCGCGGGCGCCCGAGCGCACCGACACCAGCAGGGGGTTGGCCGCGTCGCCGAAGGTCTTGCCCACCACGCTCTCGACGTGGGCCAGGGCGGCCTTGACCTGATCGGTCAGGTCGGACGGATAGGTTTCCTGGTTGGCGTAATACCAGGTGCAGACCTCGGTGGTGATGGTGAAGCCGGGCGGCACCGGCAGGCCGAGGGACGACATCTCGGCCAGGTTCGCCCCCTTGCCGCCCAGAAGGTTCTTCATCGACGCGTCGCCATCGGCGGATCCGCCGCCGAAGCCGTACACCCACTTGGTCATTTCGTAGTTCCTGAACCGTGGTTTTGCGAGGTTGAGTCCCGCCTTATGCGGGGTTTCACTAGCGCGCTGCACCTGCGAAGGCGAGGCCGAAGGCGTAACAATCCGTGAGGGGATGTATCGTTTGGCGCCCCTGTCCTGCCCTTACCTCGTCCAAGCCCCGGAGCGGCCAAAGAAAAACGCCGGCTCCATATCAGATGCGGGCCTTGTCCTTTTCATCCCCGCTCATCCCGGCGGACGCCGGGACCCAGTGAGTAAGCCAAACTGAGGCCTGACTGTGGAACCCGGAGCCTGAAGCCAAAGAACTGGATCCCGGCGTCCGCCGGGATGAGCGGAAATCAGGCATCTGCGCCAACACACAGGTGAATTCGGCCAAAGGAAAACGCCCGCCGGTTTCCCGACGGACGTTTGCATTCGTTCAGTCCTGAGTGGAGGCTCAGGCCGGATCCGTTCAGGCGGCGACGGTGATCGCGCCCTCGGCCGGGTCGCGCAGGACATAGCCACGCCCCCAGACGGTCTCGATGTAGTGCTTGCCGCCCGCAGCCGTCGCCAGCTTCTTGCGCAGCTTGCAGATGAAGACGTCGATGATCTTCAGCTCCGGCTCGTCCATGCCGCCGTACAGGTGGTTCAGGAACATCTCCTTGGTCAGGGTCGTGCCCTTGCGCAGGGAGAGCAGCTCCAGCATCTGATATTCCTTGCCGGTCAGATGCACGCGGTGGCCGTTCACCTCGACGGTCTTGGCGTCCAGGTTCACGGCGATCTCGCCGGTGTGGATGATGGCCTGGGCGTGGCCCTTGGAGCGGCGGACCACGGCGTGGGTGCGCGCGATCAGCTCGTCCTTGTGGAAGGGCTTGGTCAGATAGTCGTCGGCGCCGCCGCCGAAGGTCTTGACCTTGGTGTCGATCTCATGGCTGCCCGAGAGGATCATCACCGGCGTATTGATCTTGCCGTTGCGCAGCTGACGCAGAACCTCGAGGCCGCTCATGTCCGGCAGGTTCAGGTCCAGCAGAATGAGGTCGTAGTCATAGATCTTGCCCAGATCGATGCCTTCCTCACCCAGGTCGGTGGTGTAGACGTTAAACCCTTCCGACTTCAGCATCAGTTCGATGCTTTGAGCCGTCGCGTGGTCGTCTTCGATCAACAGGACGCGCATTCATGCCCCTCCAGGCAAAGCTTGGGATGGCCGCACGTGGCATGCGGCCGGGTAACCTTGTTCCAACGTTAACGGGCCAAAACCTTAAGAAGGGTTAACGCATCCCGATATGAAACGCCTAAGGTGATTTGCGAATCGCCGTCCAGAGTCCCGAGTCAAGGATTCGTTAATTTATTCGGCGCCGCTCCCTCATTCCCCTGTTGACGTCTGACGCGTCTTCCACAGGGGGCGTGCACAACCGCCCCCGTCAATGCCGTGCTCCGCCTGTCGAAGCGACCGTTTCTGACGTTTCATAGGACAACATTCCTAACCCAACCGCCCGACGCACTCATAATGGCGGCATCCACAGGAATGGCGGGAGGAAGCGCAGATCATGGAACCCTATCGCGTGCCGGTGACGGAGGGCGACCGCATCCGGGCGGACGCGGCCCTGTCGCTGTCGGGTCTGGCCCTGGGCGTGCCTGTCGCCGAGATGACGCGGCGCGAGCGGGTGCGGCCCAGGGCGTGTCGCGCGCGCTGGTCGGCCATGTATCTGGCGCACGTCTCCTTCGGCTGGCCGCTGGAGCGGGTGGCCCACGCCTTCGGCCTGAACCGGGCGACGGCCGGCGCCGCCTGCCGCTGGGCCGAGGACGAGCGCGACCGTCCCGACTACGACGCCCTGATGGACGGCCTGGAGGGGTCGCTGCGGGCGGTGATGGAGCTGCCCCTGGTCGATCTGGCGCCCGAGATCGGAGCCCGCCGATGAGCCGCCAGCTGGAACGCGCCCGCAGCCTGCTGCAACGGCCCGGCGCCTGGCTGGACCAGGCGAACGGCGCCTATCCCTTACGCCTCGGCGGCGACCGGCGCAGCCGCGTGGTGCTGACGCTGGACGAGGCCGTCTTCCGCGCCGTGATCGAGCGGCCGGGCCTGCGCCTGCGCGAAGGCGGCGGCTGGCTGCCCCGCGCGGCCAACGACCATGCCCGACCCGCGCCCCCGCCCGGCCGCCCCGGCGTCATCGAGGGCGAGCGCGCCATGATGGAGGGCGACGGCCGCCTGACCACCCGCCGCGCCAACCTAGGCGAGAGCCCGATCCTGTGGCTGGCCCGGCGCAAGGACAAATCGGGCCGCCCCTGGCTGACGCCGGCCGAGGTCGCGGCGGGCGAACGGCTGCGCGCCGAGGCCGAGATCGCGGCCGCCGGTCCCTCCCTGACCATGCGCTGGGACGCCTTGCCGACCTCGCGTTCGGGCGGCGGGGGCGTGCGGATCGAACCGGGCGACCGCGCCATGTCCGCCTCGGGTCGGGTGCAGGCGGCGCTGGGCGCCTGCGGCCCGCGTCTGCGCGCCATGGTCGAGCAGGTCTGCATCCACGGCACGTCCCTGCAACTGGCGGAACAGGCCCTGTCCCTGCGCCGCCGACAGGGCAAGACCCTGCTGAAACAGGGATTGCAGGCTCTGGCCGAGCATTACGGCATCGGGTGATACGGTCGAACTGCGACATTGCGACATGCAATCAGCGATTGTCGATCCATCATTACTTAAGCATGGGCGTTCTACCCAGAGGCGATCCTTTCGGTCGCCGCGAGTAGAATTCCCATGACCTTCTTCCGTCCAGCCGCACATGTTCTGGGCTTGTTTCTGGGCCTGACGGGCGGCGCCGCCGTCGCCCAGACCAGCGCCGAGGATCAGTGGCGCGTGACGGTCAGCCCCTATGTCTGGGCCACTTCGCTGGACGGAAACGTCACGCTGGCGGGCCAAAAGGCGCCGGTGGACGTATCCGCCTCGGACGCCTTCGACCAGCTGGAGAGCGTGGTCATGGGCGACGTCGAAGTGCGCAAGGGCCGCTGGGGCGCCTTCGTCGACTATCAATACGCCAAGACCCATGAGGGCGTGTCCCTGATGGGCGTCCCGGCCGAACTGGGGACCCGCTCGACCACCGTCTCGGGCGGGGTGCTGTTCCGCCTGATCGACGACCCGCTGGGCGGCCGCACCGCCTTCGGCGACGCGCGCAGCTTCCGCGTCGAGCCGCTGGTCGGCGCCCGCTGGAGCCAGTTGCGGGCCGATCTGAACACCCCGTTGGGCGCCGTGCACAAGGGCGCCGAATGGACCGACCTGCTGCTGGGCCTGAGGGTCGAGGGCGACGTGTCCGAGCGCTGGACCCTGCGCGCCCAGGTCGACGCCGGCGGCCTGGGCGACGACGACCGCCACAGCCTGGCCTGGCAGGCCCTGGCCTCCTATCGCACCCCGCTGGCGGGCGGCGCCGTCTCGATCAACGCCGGCTACCGCCTGCTGTATCAGAACTACGAACAGGACGACTTCACCGGCCAGCGCTTCGACTGGAAGGTGACCCGCCACGGCCCGGTCCTGGGCCTGTCGCTGACCTACTGACCCCTCATCCCCCGACGATCCCCTCACCTCAGGAGACGACATGCGCAACGGAATGAAGAAGGGCGTCGCCGCCCTGGCCGCCGCCTTCATGGTGGCCGTTCCGGCGGCCGAGGCGTGCACGCGCCTTGTCTACCACGGCCACGACGGCGCCGTGATCACGGCCCGGTCGATGGACTGGAAGGACGAGATCATGACCAACCTCTGGATCTTTCCGCGCGGCATGGCGCGGGACGGGTCCGGCGGTCCCAACTCCCTGACCTGGACGTCCAAATACGGCAGCGTCATCGCCAGCGGCTATGACATCTCGACCGTCGACGGCGTGAACGAGATGGGTCTGGTCGCCAATCTCCTGTGGCTGGTGGAGTCGGAATACCCGGCCTATGATCCGAACAAGCCCGCGCTCAGCATCGCGGCCTGGGCGCAATACGTCCTCGACAACTACGCCACCGTGGCCGAGGCCGTGGAAGCCCTGCGCGACGAACCCTTCGTCCTGATCAGCGACAATGTGCCGGGCGAGAGCCGCCTGACCACCCTGCACCTGTCGCTGTCGGACTCCAGCGGCGACAGCGCCATCTTCGAATACATCGACGGCAAGCTGGTGATCCACCACAGCCGTGACTACCAGGTGATGACCAACTCGCCGACCTTCGACCAGCAGCTGGCGCTGAACACCTATTGGCAGGGCATCGGCGGCACGGTCATGCTGCCGGGCACCAACCGGGCGGCCGACCGCTATGCGCGGGCCGCCTTCTACGTCAACGCCATACCCAAGTTCGAAGATCAGAACATGGCCCTGGCCAGCGTGTTCAGCGTGATCCGCAACACCTCGGTGCCCTTCGGCATCTCGACCCCGGACCAGCCGAACATTTCCTCGACCCGCTGGCGGACGGTCGTGGATCACAAGCGCAAGCTGTACTTCTTCGAGTCGGCACTGACGCCGAACACCTTCTGGGTGGACCTGAAGAAGATCGACTTCTCGCCGCGCGCCCCGGTCAAGCGGCTGGAGCTGGGCGAGAACCAGATCAACACCCATGCGGGCGACACCACCGCCCAGTTCAGCAACGCCCGAGCCTTCCCCTTCATGGGGCCGCAGTCCTAAGCTGACGAAAGGCGGTCGGGCTTCAGAAGATCCCGACCGCCGCTTCGGCCCAGATCAGCAGCACGGACAGGATCACCACTGCGGCCAGCATCAGCCGCACCAGCGGAGTCCGCGCCTTCCACAGCAACAGCTCCAGCAGCAGGCCCGCCCCGATCAGCAGGACGGCGGCGAACAGGAAGTCCTGCGCGTCCCAGGCGACCTCGGAGGTGAACTGCATGGCCGCCAGCGGCGTCAGCAGGATCAGCCCGACCGCGCTCCAGCCGGCCGTTCGGATCGGATTGAAGAAGGAGGGCGCGCGTTTCATCAAGACCGACATCGGACCGCTCCGCACAGGATGAGACGTCTCATCATGCGCCCGATCGCACGCAATCGGAAGCGAGACCACCGAGCGCGGTCAGCTCGCCGCCAGCGCCGCTTCCCTGATCCGCCCCACCATGCTGTTCAGACCATTGGCGCGTTGCCGGGTCAGGGCCGAAGGCAGGCCCAGCCGGTCCAGCGCCGCCCTGGCGTCAAAACCCAGAATCTCCGCCGGAAGCCGCCCGGAATAGAGCCGCAGCAGCAGGGCGATATTGCCCTTCGACAGGGCGCTGTCGCTGTCGGCGTCGAAGAAGAGACGGTCGGCCTCGGCCCGCGCCGACAGCCAGACCTGGGCGGCGCAGCCCGGCACCTTGTTCGCCTCGATCCGCGCCTCTTCCGGCAGGGGCGGCAGGTCCTTGCCCAGGTCGATGACGTATTCGATACGCCCTTCCCAATCGCCCAGCAGGTCGAACTCCTCGACCAGTTCGGCCAGGGTGTCGTCGATGGAGCGGGCGGGAGCGGCGGTGGAAGTCATGGGCGCGACATAGGCCGCGAGCGCCCTCGCCACAACCGCCCCACTCACAACCGGCCCTGCGCTCCCCCGACAGGCGAGCGCGCTAGGGAGCGTCCGGGGCGCGGTCTAGGTTATACGGCTGATTCAACCCTTGCGCCCGGATGGCCGTGACGTCTCGGACCGCCCTTCTCGATCCCATTCGCCGCCCCGAAGCCGCCGAGGCCGGGGACGGCGCCGCCGTGGCCGCCTGGCACGCCGGCTGGACAGCGGTCGTCGGACTTACGGCGCTGGGCGCTGTCTGGCTAGGACGCCCCCTGGCGGCGCCCGAGGCGCTGGCCCTGGCGGTGACGGCCGCGCCGGGCGTGGCGGGCCTGGCCCTGTTGGCGCGCGACACGACGGCGTTGAGAGCGGCGCTGATGACGCTGTGGGCCCTGGCGGCCCTGACGGCGGCGGGCCTGGCGGGCGGCGCGGCGGGACCGTTGGCGGGCTTCGTCTTCGCCCCCCTGGCGGCGGGGCTGGCCCTGGGCGGGCGTCGCCGCGCGGGCGTCGGCGCCCTGGCCTCGGTCGGAGCGGCCCTGGTCGGCTTGGTCTCCACCCTGGCCGTCGGACCCGCGACGCCGGGCGGCGGCCTGGCCGGCGCCTCGGCCCTGATCACGGCGGGCGCCGCCCTGCTCGGCCTGGTTCTGGGCCTTCGTCGCCAGACGCGCCGCCTTTCCCTCGCCGAGGCCGCCGTGGCGCGGGTCGAGGCCGTCCTGTCCGGTCAGCCGGGCCTGACCCTGACGCTGGACGCCGAAGGCCGCCATCGCGCCCTGTCCGCCTATGGCGCCGCGCCCGCCGCCCTGCCTGTCGATCTGCTGTTCGAGGACGGGCTGCTGGCCGTCGTGGACGAGGCCGACCGTCCCGCCGTCATCGCCGCCCTGGCCCGCGCGCGCGGCGGCGCCGAGGCCCAGGTCCGCTTCACCCCGCGCCTGGCGCTGGACCGGCGCATCCTGCTGGTCGCCCGGCGGCTGGATAGGGGGCCGCGTCTGATCGTCCAGGCGCTGGACGCCACCCTGCAGCACGCGCGCGAGGCCGAGCTGGACGCCGCCCGCGCCGAGGCCGAGGCTCAGAACCTCGGCAAGACCCGCTTCCTGGCCCATATGAGCCATGAGCTGCGCACCCCGCTGAACGCCGTGGTCGGCTTCTCCGACGCCATGCGGCAGGAGCTGTTCGGCCCCGTCCCGCCGCGCTACGCCGACTACGCCGCCTCGATCCACGAAGCGGGCGGCCACCTGCTGGACCTGATCAACGACGTGCTGGACGTCAGCCGCATCGAGGCCGACCGCTATGAGCTGTCGCTGGAGCGTTTCGACGCGCGCGAGCCGGTGCTGGCGGCGCTGGCCCTGGTCCGCATTCAGGCCGACGACAAGGGCGTCGAACTGGCCGCCGTCCTGCCGCCCGAGGCGCTGAGCGTTCGCGCCGACCGCCGCGCGCTGAAGCAGATGGCGCTGAACCTGCTGGCCAATGCGGTGAAGTTCACCCCGCCGGGCGGGACGGTCACCGCCTCGGTGCAGGCGACTGACGACGCGCTGGAGGTGACGGTGGCCGACACCGGCGTCGGCATCTCGGCCGAAGATCTGGCGCGTCTGGGCCGCCCCTATGAGCAGGCAGGCGACGCCGAACAGCGGGCGCAGGGGTCAGGACTGGGTCTGGCGCTGGTCCGCGCCCTGGCCGGACTGCATGGCGGGACGCTGACGCTGGACAGCGCTCTGGGCGTCGGCACGGCGGCGACCGTGCGTCTGCCGCTCGAGACGCCGGACGCCTGAACCTCAGACGCGCGAGGCGGCCAGCTTCAGACCGAAGCCGATGAAGACGACGCCCACCACCCGGTCCATCGTCCGCACCACAGCCGGGCGACGCAGAAACCGGCCCAGCGGGGCCGTCGCCAGGATCAGCCCGGCGAACCAGACGATGGTCAGCGCCACATGGACCCCGACCAGGAAGAAGGTGAAGGCCGCCACATTGGCGCCCTGCGGCACGAACTGGGGCAGGAAGGTCACGTAGAAGACGCCGATCTTGGGGTTCAGCAGATTGGTCAGCAGGCCGCGCCGAAAGGCGATCGGGCCGCTGGGCGGCGGGGCGGCGCCCGGCTCGCCCAGGCTCCTGCGCGGCTTGAACAGCATCTGCGCGCCGAGCCAGACCAGATAGGCCGCGCCCGCCCACTTCACTACCGTATAGGCCAGCTCCGACACCCGCAGCAGCGCCCCGAACCCCAGCGACACCGCCGCACCCCAGATCAGACAGCCCAGCAGGATGCCCGCCCCGGCGAAGACGGCCGAACGCCCGCCCTCGGCCGCCGCCGAGCGCAGCACCATGGCCGTGTCCACCCCCGGCGTGATCGTCAGAATGGTGATGGCGACCAGGAAGGCGGCGAACAGGGCGGGATCGAACATAGGCGCACTAGATCATGCGCTGAGCGAAGGTGACAACGTCCGATCTCAACCCGGCCGCCTCATCCCTCCATACGGTCGCGGTAGCCGCGCGCGTCCAGCGCTCTCAACGCCGCCGTGAGAACCGCCTCAAGCTCCAGTCCCAGATCCTGATCCAGCGACCGCGCCGCCCGACTGGTCGCGCGCCATTGATCCGTCAGGGCCGGCAAGGCCGCGCGCGCCTGATCCGACAGCATGACCGCGCGCTGCCGTCCGTCCGCCGCACGGCCGGAAACCAGCCATCCCTCGCGGGTCATCTGCGCCGCGGTCTGACTGAGCGCCGAATGGGTCAGGCCTGCGGCCTCGGCCAGGGCCTTGATGCTGAGCGCCATCGGTTCTTCCGCCGCCCGCTCGGCCTCCATCAGGGCGCGCATGATCACCGTATAGCGCGGCCTGAACGCCAGCCCGCGCGCGGCGTAGGCGGCCTCCACCTCGCCGTCGAGACGGTCGGCCAGACGCCGCAGCAGGGCTCCAAGACTTGACGGACGTTCGGACATGGCCTCATGAATATATAAGGGCTGTTATAAATCAACCCATGCGAGGCCCCATGCTCTCCGCGCTTGTCCATCCCTTCCTGGCCGTCGCCCTGACGACCTGTCCCCTGCAGGTCGAGGTTCTGAACGCCGCCGCCGACCGCATAGGAGCCGGCTACATCACCCAGGCCGAAGGGCAGGCCGTGGCGCGCCGCGTCCGCGACTGGGCGGCGGAGGGACGCTATGCCGAA
>PJUE01000265.1_pt1 | contig 47988 bp, 45 predicted proteins | sample 1512171 | NCBI WGS metagenome assembly PJUE01 (sample SAMN08177674, study PRJNA422409) | Feces metagenome, whole genome shotgun sequencing project. | isolation source: Chicken feces (3) enriched on wood chips: alkali lignin treatment | host: Gallus gallus | place: USA: Madison | collected 2015-01-15
CGGCTACGCCTCCATGCGCCTGCCCAGCGGCGCGGGCCACGACGCGGTCTACATGGCGCCCACCGGCCCCATCGGCATGATCTTCATCCCCTGCCTGAACGGCCGCAGCCACTGTCCGGAAGAATGGATCGAGCCCGCGCAGCTGCTGGACGGCACCCGCGTGCTGTACCAATCCGTGCTGGAACTGGACCGCAAGCTGCGCGCCGCCTGAGGCCGGGACGGCCCTGCCAGGCCCGCGGGTATCTCCCGCCCGCGGGCGGGGCGCTGCCATAATGGGCGCCTCGCGCCGCGACCGGCGCCCTCTCCCGCCTTGCCCGCCCCATGGAACAGATAGAACTCAACGACAGCACCGCCGACCGCTACCTGCTGGACGCGCCCGGGCTGTCCCTGCTGGTCTTCCACAGCCGCACCTGTGGCACCTGCCGCGTCGCCCGTGAACAACTGCCGCAGCTGGAGCTGCCCGTGGAACGCGTGTGCTGGGTCGACGCCGGCGACAACCGCGGCCTGGTCGAGCGCTACGAAGTCTTCCACCTGCCCGCCATGTTCGTGACGCGCGACGGCGCCTTCTTCGGCCCGGTGCAATCGACGCTGGCGGAATGGGATCTGCGCCAGCAGATCGGCCTGGCCCTGGACAGCTACCCCGCCGAACTGCCGTGAGCGCCGCCAAGCCCTTGCGCCAGCCGCTGGACGGGCTGGCGACCGGCGCCATGCTGCTCTTGTGCGTCTGCTGGGGCTTCCAGCAGATCGCCATCAAGCTGGTGGCCGCGGATGTTTCGCCCATCATGCAGATCGGACTGCGCTCGGCGTTCGCGGCGCTGGTGCTGGCCGTGGCCGTGTGGCGGCGCGAAGGCCTGCGTGCCGTCATGGACGGCACGGCGTTGCCCGGTCTCATCGTGGGCCTGCTGTTCGCCGGGGAATTTCTGTTCGTGGCGCAGGGCCTGGTCTACACCACGGCCTCGCACATGTCGGTGTTCCTGTACACCGCGCCCATCTTCACCGCGCTGGGACTGCACTGGCTGCTGCCCGAAGAACGCCTGAAGCCGCTGCAGTGGGTGGGCGTGGCCGTGGCGTTCTGCGGCATCGCCGTGGCCTTCCTCGGCAAGGGCCAGCCGGCGGGATCGGCCGGCGCGCCCAACATGCTGCTGGGCGATGCGATGGGCCTCCTGGCCGGCCTGTTCTGGGGCGCCACCACCGTGGCGATCCGCAAGACCTCGCTGTCCGAAGCCGCGCCTGCCAAGACGCTGTTCTATCAGATGGCGGTCGCGGCCATTACCCTGCTGGCCTACGCCGCGGCCACCGGCAACGCCGGCTTTCGCTATACGCAGGCGGCAGTGCTCAGCGTCGCCTTCCAGTCCGTGGTGGTGGCCCTGTCCAGCTATCTGGCCTGGTTCTGGCTGCTGCGCCGCTACCTGGCTTCGCGCTTGTCCGTCCTGTCGTTCATGACGCCGCTGTTCGGCGTGAGCTTCGGCGTGCTCATCCTGGACGAACCGCTGGACGCCGGTTTCGTGCTGGGCGCGCTGCTGGTGCTGACCGGCATCACCCTGGTGAGCGGCGCCGAACTGCTGCGCGAGAAGCTGCGGCGCGCGCGCTGATCCACCCGCGCCTATGGCCTGGATCGCGGCGCGGGCGCCGCGCCCAGGTTCAGCACGATCAGCGCGGCGCCTCCCAGCACCAGGGCGAATCCCCACCAGTCCAAGGCGGCGGGCCGGTCGCCCACCAGCGCCATCGCGCCCAGCACTCCCACCACCGGCACCATCAATGTGGTCAGCGCGGCCACCGTGGCGCTGACGCGCTCGCTCAGCACGAACCAGAGCCAGTACGCGACGGCGGTGCCCAGGATGATGTGGAACGACAGCGCCGCCACCACACGGCCGTTCCAGCCCTGCGTGGGGAACGATTCGCCCGCGATCAGCATGCCGCCCAAGGCGCAAGCCGCGCCCACCGCCAACTGCCAGGCCGTGACGACGATGCGATCGCCGGCCACCGGCCAGCCCTTCAGGTAGACCGTGCCGGCGGCCCAGCCGAAAGCCGCCACCAGCGGAAACACCAGACCCTTGGCCGCGGCCGCGTCGTGTTCGCCGAAGACTGCGCGCAGCACCGGCCAGGCCAGGATGGAAACCCCGGCCGCGCCCAGCAGCAGCGCCAGCGCCCGGCGCCGGTCCAGGCGTTCGCCCAGCACCGCCCAGGCCAGCACGGCCGACATCATGGGCATGGTGAAGGTCAGCACCGCCGCGCGCGAGGTGCTGGTGCTGAGCTGCGCCCAGGCCACCAGCAGGTTGAAGGCCGCGACGGCAAGCAGGCCGCCCACGATGATGCCGCGCCACGACTCGCGCGGCGGCAGCAGGGGCACCCGCTTGGCTCGCGCCAGCAGCAACAGCAGCACCGCGCCGCTGCCCAGGCCGAGCAGGCGCAGCGTGAACGGCGGGAAAATCGACAGGATGATCTTCACCGCCGGCCAGTTCAGGCCCCAGAACAGGGCCAGCGCAACCGGGATCAGGCGCACGCGGCGCGCGCCTGTGCCGTCAGTTCGGACAGGCCCTGCCGCTGCTTGCCCTGGGCATCGAAATTGTCGGGGCTCAACCAGCGCTCATAGGCGGCACGCAGCGCGGGCCAGTCGCCGTCGACCATGGCGAACCAGGCCGTGTCGCGGCTGCGGCCCTTGTACACCGTGGCCTGGCGGAAGATGCCCTCGAACTGGAAACCCAGCCGCAGAGCCGCCGCGCGCGACGGCGCGTTCAGGCTATCGCACTTCCATTCATAGCGGCGGTAGCCCAGTTCGTCGAAGGCGCGGCTCATCAGCAGGAACTGGGCCTCGGTGGCGATGCGGGTGCGCTTGAGCTGGCGCGAGAACGACACGAAGCCGACTTCGATCGCGCCGTTGGCCGGGTCGATGCGCATCAGCGCCAGCGTGCCGATGGCGCGCCCCGTTTCCAGGTCGATGATGGCGTGGTGCAAGGGGTCATTGCCGGCCTGCGCCTTCTCGGCGAACTGGCGGTAGGCCGCCAGGTCCGCGAAGGGTCCCACCGACATGTAGGTCCAGTCGCTGTCGTCCGGCGCCTGGCTGAACGCGTGGAACAGATCCTCGGCGTGGCGCTCGGCCGACAGCGGCTCCAGCCGGCAATAGCGGCCGACGATGGGTGTCAGGGGCGGACGCGGACGCGTGGTCCAGCCCGTCATGTCCGGGCCGATGGGTTGCTGGTAGGCGTTGACGCGGGGTTGCATGCTACGGGGCCTCTTCAGGTTGGCGCGCCGCCCGAAGGGACGGGCGCAGTACGCATGCCCTCACGATATCGGAATCGTGGCATCATAAAAAGCACCACGATCCCGAATTTTAATAGGGCCAAGATGAACACCCCCGCCCTGCTTTCCAGCCCGCTCACGCGCGGCCCCGGCGCCCTGCCGCGCCAGCGCCAGCTGATCCAGCGCCTCAAGCAAGCCATCCTGGCCGGACAGCTGCCCGCGGGCGGCAAGCTGCCCTCGTCGCGCGCCCTGTCAGAAGAACTGGCCATCTCGCGCAACACGGTGCTGATCGCCTACGAGCAGCTCACGGCCGAAGGCTACGTGATCGCCGACCGCCAGGGCACGCGGGTCGCTCCCCTGTCGGCCGCCGCGGCCATCGCCGCCAAGCGCGCGACGCCGCCCACGGACCAGCCCTCGCTCACCGCCAAGCGGCTGACGCGCATCGTCTCCACGCGCTACGCCCACGACGGTTCGCTGCCCATGACGCCCGGCACGCCTGCGCTGACGCAGTTTCCCATCAACGCATGGCGCCGCGCGCAGGACCGCGCGCTGCAAGCCGCCCCGGCCACGGCCCTGGGCTACGGCCATCCCGTGGGCGAGCCGGCGCTACGCGAAGCCATCGCCCAATACCTGCGCGTGTCGCGCGGCGTGCGCTGCGACGCCTCGCGCATCGTCATCACCGAAGGCGCCCAGGGCGCGCTGGCGCTCTGCGTGCAGCTGTTGACCAACCCTGGCGACACCGCCTGGCTGGAAGACCCCGGCTACCGCGGCGCCAAGTCCGCCTTCCATGGCGGCGACCTGGACGTGGTTGCCATGCGCGTGGACGCGGACGGCATCGTGATTCCCGAAAGCGCCTGGCAGGAACGCCCGCCCCGCCTCATCCAGACAACGCCGTCGCACCAGTACCCGACCGGCGCGGTGCTGTCCCTGCCGCGCCGCCTGGGCTTGATCGAACGCGCCCGCCAGGCCGGCGCCTGGATCATCGAGGACGACTACGACAGCGAATTCCGCCACCAGGGCGAACCCATCGCCGCGATGCAGGGCCTGGTCGAGGACGCGCCGGTGCTCTACGTGGGCACCTTCAGCAAGACCATGTTCCCGGCGCTGCGCCTGGGTTTCGTGGTGCTGCCCGAAGCCATCGCCGCGCAGGCGATGCCATCCATCATCGAGATGCTGCGCGGCGGCCACCGGCTGGAACAGCTGACCATGGCGGCCTTCATGGAAAACGGCCAGTTCTCGCGCCACCTGGGCCGCATGCGGCGCCTGTACCGAGAACGCCAGGGAGCATTGCGCGAGGCGCTGGCGGCGCATCTGGGGATCGAACACGAAGTCCTGGGCGGACATTCCGGGCTGCATCTGACGGTGCGGCTGCCTGCTGCATATCCCGACCGGGAGATCGTGGAACAGGCGCGCAAGATCGGGATGAATCCGGGCGCGTTGTCCTCGTTCGCGGTGGCGCCGCGGGCGGAGGACAATGGCCTGGTGATCGGATATGGCAATACCGGAGCCGAGCGGTTCGCGGGCCTGGTGCGCAGGCTCCGCGACGTGACGTTGGGACTCAAGGGCTCCCGTACCGCACCATGATCAGCCAGTCGGCATGCACCGACGGCCTGAGCGTCCCCTCCGCCTGGATCGCGACCTTCCAGGCGCAGCGGGCCATGCCCGTGCCGGTCTCCACGACCTCGGCCAAGGAAAAGCTGGCGGCCACGCGCGTGCCGGAAACCACGGGCGCGGTGAAGCGGACCCTGTCGAATCCGTAATTCAGCAACATCGCTGCGCCCGGAAAGGCGATGCAGCTGTTCTGCCAGTGCGTCAGCAGCGACAGCGCCAGAAAGCCATGCGCGATGGTGTCGCCATAGGGGGATTCCGCTTGCGCGCGCAGCCGGTCCACATGGATCCACTGCGTATCGAGCGTGACCTGCGCGAACCGGTCGATCATGTCCTGATCGATCAGCAGCGCGTCGGAAACAATGGGAGGTTGCCCCACGGCGTTCAGCAAGGACTGGATCGAGTCGAACGGCAGAGGAGATGCAACAGGATTGCGTGTCATGGCGGCTTCAGATGCGTTCAAAGATTGCGGCGATGCCCTGCCCGCCGCCTATGCACATGGTGACCAGCGCGTACCGTCCGCCGATGCGCTCGAGTTCGTGCAAGGCCTTGACAGCGATGATCGCGCCCGTGGCTCCCACCGGATGCCCCAGCGCAATGCCCGAACCATTGGGATTGACCTTGGCCGGATCCAGATCCAGTTCGCTCGCCACCGCGCAGGCCTGCGCCGCAAAGGCCTCGTTGGACTCGATCACATCCATATCGGCGGCGGACAGGCCTGCCTTGGCCAGGGCGGCGCGCACGGCGGGAACCGGGCCCATGCCCATGTAGCGCGGGTCCACGCCGGCATGGGCGTAAGCAAGCAGGCGGGCCATGGGGCGCGCGTCCAGGGCCAGCGCCTCGGCACGCTCCATCAGTACCAGCGCGGCCGCACCGTCATTGATGCCGGAGGAGTTGCCCGCCGTGACCGTGCCATCGTCGGAAGAAAATACGGGCGTCAGGGCGGCCAGGTCCGACGGCGCGATGTCGGCGCGGACGTGCTCGTCCTGCGCGAACACAATGGGCTTGCGGCCGGGCGTCGTGATGGCCACGAGCTGCGCGTCGAAGCGGCCTTCGGCCACGGCGCGCGCGGCGCGGCGGTGGCTCTCCAGCGCCAGCGCATCCTGCGCGTCCCGCGTAATGCCGTAGCGCCTGGCGACGTTTTCCGCCGTGACGCCCATGTGGATGCGGTGGAACGGATCATGCAAGGCGCCCAGCAGCATATCGGTCATCGGCGCATCGCCCATGCGCGCGCCGAAGCGCAGCGCCGATGTGGCGTACGGCGCGCGCGACATGCTCTCGGCGCCGCCCGCCACCGCGACCTTGCAGTCGCCCAGCAGGATGGACTGCGCCGCCGAAACGACCGCCTGCAATCCCGAGCCGCACAAGCGGTTGACGTTGAATGCCGGCGTGCCGTCGGCGCAACCGGCCTCGATCGCCGCCACCCGCGACAAGTACAGGTCACGCGCTTCGGTCGTGATGACCTGGCCGAAGCAGACGTGCTCGATCTGCGCAGGCGCCAGGCCCGCGCGCGCCACGGCGGCTTTCAACACCTCGGCGGCCAGCGCCGTGGGCGGGACGTCCTTCAGGCTCTTGCCGAAACTGCCGATGGGCGTGCGCACGCCAGACAGGACTACAACTTCTCGGTTTCGCATGCCAGGGCCTTGGCGATCTCGTGGCGCAACTGGTCGAAACCGGTGGCGGGAACCGTTTCCTGCGCGCGGTCGGACACTTCGTCCAGGCGGCCGATCAGGGCCTGCGCGGACAACTCCTCTCCACTCAGATGGATACCGCGGGTCATGGTGATATTGGCCTGCTCGAAACTGCCCGCGCCCGCCATCAGAATGGTCCGGGTGGGCGCGTTTTCGGCCACCAGGGCAACCAGGGCGGGACTGACCGAGTCCGGCGTCAACAAGGCCAGCGCCTGCTCATCGAGCAGGCCTTCGGTCATGGCCGTGGCGGCCGTCGGCGCCAGGCAATTCACGCGCACGCCGTAGCGCTCGCCTTCGAGGGCAAGGGTCTGCATCAGGCCGACCAGCGCCATCTTCGCCGCGCCGTAATTGGCCTGGCCGAAGTTGCCATAGAGTCCCGAGGACGAGGTGGTCATGACGATGCGGCCATAGTTCTGTTCGCGCATGGCGTTCCACACCGCCTGGGTGCAATGCACCGCGCCCATCAGATGGACCTCGATCACGAGGCGGAAGTCCTCCAGGCTCATCTTGGCGAAGGTCTTGTCGCGCAGGATGCCCGCGTTGTTGACCAGGATGTCGACGCGCCCCCAATTTGCGATGGCCGCCTGCACCATCGCCTCGGCCTGCTGCGGCTGGGTCACATCGGCGCCATGCGCCATGGCGTCCCCGCCAGCCGCGCGGATCGCGTCCACCACGGCCTGGGCCGGCGAGTCCGGCCGGTCGGCGCCCAGGTCGTTCACCAGCACCTTGGCGCCGTGCTGCGCAAGCTCCAGCGCATGCGAGCGGCCCAATCCACGCCCGGCTCCGGTCACGATGGCGACGCGGCCTTGCAAAAGTTGAGTCATAGAGTCTCCGGATGAATGGTTGTTCAGGGGATCAGGGGAAGCGCGGTGTCGGCCTGGGTCCGCAGGACGCCGGCGCGCTCGAGCTCGGCTATCGCGGCGTCGTCCAGGCCCACGCGCCTGAGCACCTCGCGCGTGCCCTCGCCCAGCGCGGGAGCGCCTGCCTGAGTCGGGCCGCCGTCCTGCTCGAAGGCAAAGCCTAGCCCATGCGTGCGCAGCTCGCGTCCACCCTGGTGAAAACGATGATCAGGCAGGCTCACGCAACCGGTAGCGTCCGCCTCGTCGAGGAACTCCTCGAGCTTTCTCACTTTGGCCGCGGGCACGCCGGCCTGGCTGAGCAGGTCCTCGAGCTGCGCGGCGCTGCGGGTCGAAAACGCGGCTCTCAGCCGTTGCACCACGTACTCGCGGTCGTTCGGCACCACGAATCCGTTGGGCAGGTTGAAGGCATCCAGATCCAGCGCCCTGGCGTCGCTGCACAGCGCCTCCACTCCGATGGCGGCGGTCAACTTGCGGAATTGTTCCGGCGTGTTCGCGGCCACCGCCAGCCAGCCGTCCGCACAGCGGTAGGTATCGGCCGCAGGACTGCCGGTGTAGCCCCGGTTGCCGACCCGGCGCGTCGGCGTGCCGTCGCTCAGGTAGGCGCAGGTATTGGTGTACATCAGCGCCAGCGAGGCCTGGACCATGGACGCGTCGATGTATTGCCCGGCGCCTTCGCGCAGTCTGCGATGCAGCGCCGACACGATGGACAGCGCGCCCAGCATGCCCACGGCCACGTCGATCACCGGAAAGCCCACTTTCAGCGGCGGCGCGTCGTCGCCCTCGCCCGACATCATCATCATGCCGGTCATCGCCTGGACCACATGGTCGTAGGCGCCGCGCTGCGACCAGGCCCCTTGCTGGCCAAAGCCCGAGATGGAGCAATACACGATGTCGGGCTTGACCGCCTTGATCGAGGCGTAGTCCAGCCCGTAGCGCGCCACCACGCCCGGCCTGAAGTTTTCGATGAACACATCGGCCGAGGCGGCCAGCGAGCGCAGCAGGTCCGCGCCCTGGCGGGTCCGGATGTCCAGCGCCAGCGATTGCTTGCCGGCGTTGATGGCCGCGAATCCGGTGGGCGTGTCGGTGTCGACGCCGTTCTTCATCGAGCGCAGGACTTCGCCCGCCAGGGGCGGTTCGACCTTGATGACTTCAGCGCCCAGTTGCGCCAGATAAAACGAAGCGAGAGGACCGGCGATCACGTGCGACAAGTCGAGCACGCGTACGCCTTCAAGAGGCTTGGCCATGGATTTCCTGCGGGTCAGCCGGCGGTGATGCCGGTCAGTTTGATAATTTCAGCCCATTTGCGGGCCTCGCTGCGCACGAACGACGCGGCGGCTTCCGGGCTGTCGCTTTGGATCACGCTGACGCCTGCCGCCTCGAAGTTGCTCTTGACGCCCGGGTCCTTGAGCGACGCCGTGGTTGCGCCATAGAGCTTGTCGGCCACCTCGGCGCTCGATTTGCGCGGCAGCCAGAAGGCGAACCAGAATTCCTGGACCGCCAGATCGCTGCCCAGGATCTCCCGCAGCGTGGGCACGCCGGCAAGCTCAGCCATGGGTTTGCGGCTGGTCACGGCCAGCGCGCGCAGCCGGCCGCCCTGCACCTGCGGCACGGCGGTCCCGGCAATGGCGAAGGCGAAATCCGTGTCCCCGCGCAGCAGCGAGGTTGGGATCTCCACCGACCCCTTGAACGGAACGTGCGTGGCTTCGGCCCCCAGCAGCGTGACGAAGGTCGCGCCGCCCAGATGCGCGGCCGATCCGATGCCGCCCGAGGCGTAGTTCATCTTGCCCGGTTGCGCCTTCAGGGCGGCGATCAGGTCTTGCGCCGTGCAGTAGGGTGACTTGGCGGACACGACCAGGACGCTGGGCGAGGCGCCGATCACCGTGACCGGCAGAAAGTCCTGCTCGGGATCGAACATCAGGCTCGGCTGCAGGGCTTTCTGGATCAGGTGCGAGTTGGAACCCAGCAGCACGGTATAGCCGTCGGGCGCAGCCTGGGCCACGTATTGGGCGGCCAGCACGCCGCCCGCGCCCACCTTGTTCTCCACCACGATGGTCTGACCCATCCTGGCGCCGAGCACCGGGCCGAATTGCCGCACCATGATGTCGGGTCCCCCGCCAGCGGCATAGGGCACGACGACGCGCACGGCCCGCGACGGATAGCTCTCTGCGGCGTTCGCCATGGAACGGAACATCATGCCCGCGCCAAGGGCGCCCAGGCAAAAAGTACGACGTTGCATGTTGTCTCCTTGTTATGCGGGCAGGATAGGCGATCGCAGCTAATCAAAAAATTGATATATTTTGATATAGCGATAACTTTCAGTTCTATCTCAACCCATGACCGGCGCCATCGAACCCGACCATCTGGTATCCAAGCTGCGCTTTCGCCATCTGCGCATGCTGCAAGTGGTGCAGAGCACGGGCAGCCTGCGCGCCGCGAGCCAGGCGCTCAACTTGACGCAACCCGCGCTGAGCAAGGCGCTGACGGAAGTCGAAAGCGCGTTTGGCTTTGCCTTGTTCCTGCGCACCGCGCGCGGCCTGAAACCGACACCGCAAGGAGAGGTGGTGCTGCGCGGCGCCGCGCTGTTGCTTGAAGAGCTTGGACATCTGCGCGCCGACGCCCAGACCGCCGATCGCTACGCGGCGAAGATCCGCATCGGCGCGCCGCCCTTCCTGGCGCAGACCTACTTGCGCGGCGTGGTCGAGAAACTGGTGAACCATGCCAGGCCGATGCGCGTGCAATTGCTCGAAGAACGCGTGCCCGCCCTGCTCCACGCGCTGGAGCTGGGCGAAATCGACGCGCTGATTTCCACTTTCCCGCTGCAGATGCTGGGATCCGGGGCGGCCGCGTTTCAGTACGTCAAATTGTTTGAAGTGCAGTTCGCGGTGATTGCGGCCGCCAGCCATCCGCTGGTCCGCGCGCGGCGCGTGGACTGGGCCAGCCTGGCACGGGAACGTTGGGTAATGCCGGCCGAAGGATCCATGGGCCGCAAGCTGATTGAAGACTGCTTCACCCATGCCGGCCTGCCCGCGCCCCTGCCCGTGGTGGAATCCACCAGCCCCACCACCGGCGTGCAGTTCGTCGCCAGCGGCCTGGGCATCGGCATCGTGCCGGACATGGCCCTCATCCGCGACACTGTGGCCCCCGCGGGCGCGGTCAAGCAGATACGCGCGCACCCGGAACCGCCTTCCAGCGTGGTGGCCTTGATAACCCGGAAGGGACCATCCAATCCCCGCGTCGACCTCTTGCGGGAAGCGCTTGGAGAAGCGCTAGGCGCCCAGTCCGCCCAGCAGCAGTAGCGCGACGATCACCCAGAACAGGAATCCGATGATCGAACGGCGCAGCAGCGCCTTGACCGCGGCCCACAGGCACATCAGCCCCAGCACCAGCAGGATGAAATTGAAGATCGACGGGCTCATGCCCATTGCGCCGGCCAGTCCCGAGTAGAAATCGCCGAAGGCATGGCCCAGGCCGCCCAGCAGCCACTTCAAGCCCGCGACGACGCTGCGCAGCGCCTCGCCCAGCATGCCGCCCAAGGACGCAAAGAAACCGTCTTCGGCCTGCATCAGCGGCGGTTATCCATCAGCATGCGTACCGCCAGCCCGGCCAGCACCGTGCCCATCAACCAGCGCTGCACCACCATCCACAAGGGGCGGCCCGCCAGGAACCCGGCGATGGAACCGGCCATGATGGCGATCAGCGCATTGACCGTCAGGCTGATCACAACCTGCGTCATGCCCAGCGCCAGCGACTGCGTGAACACGCTGCCGCGCTCGGGCTGGATGAACTGCGGCAGCAGCGACACGTACATGATCGCGATCTTGGGATTGAGCAGATTGGTCACCAGCCCCATCGTGAACAGCGTGCGCGGGCTGCTCTTGGGCAGTTCGCGCACCTCGAACGGCGAACGCCCGCCCGGGCGCAGCGCCTGCCAGGCCATGTACAGCAGGTACAGCGCGCCGCCGATGCGCAGCGCGTCGTAGGCGTAGGGCACCGCCATCAGCAGCGCCGTGATGCCGAACGCCGCGCAGAGCACGTAGAAGACGAAGCCGACCGCCACGCCCCCCAGCGAAATCAGGCCCGCCTGCGCGCCCTGCGAGATGGAACGGGATACCAGGTAGATCATGTTGGGCCCGGGTGTGAGCACCATGCCCAGGGCAACCAGGGCGAACGTCATCAGATGGGTAAGGTCGGGCATGATGGGCCGGCGCGGGGCCGCGCGGAAAGTGGAAACGTGAATCCACACCTTAGCGCAAAACTGTATCGGAACAGCGAACTTCCGGCGGGGGTTTGCGGACCAGTGGCGCCGGCGATACAGTTGTCCGGTTCCCACGCCTGGAGGGCCGGACATGCCGCAAGCGCATTCTCATCCGAAAGACGGCGCCATCCGCATCGGTATCGGCGGCTGGACCTACGCCCCCTGGCGCGGCGTCTTCTACCCCGAAAACCTGCCGCATGCGCGCGAACTGGAATACGCCAGCAGCCAGCTCACCGCCATCGAGATCAACGGCACCTACTACAGCACCCAGAAGCCGGCCACCTTCGCCAAATGGCGCGATGAGACGCCCGCAGGCTTCGTGTTTTCGCTGAAGGCCTCGCGCTACGCGACCAACCGCCGCGAACTGGCGGGCGCCAAGGATTGGATCCACCGCTTCGTGCACAGCGGCATCGCCGAACTGGGCCCCAAGCTGGGGCCCATCGTCTGGCAGTTCGCGCCGACCAAGGTATTCGATGCGGACGATTTCGGCGCCTTCCTCGCGCTGCTGCCGGACAAGGTGGACGGCTTGCCGCTGCGCCACGTACTGGACGTGCGCCATGACAGCTTCGCCTGCGAGGAATACCTGGAGCTGGCGCGGCGCCACGGCGCGGCCACCGTCTACACGGACAGCGAGGACTACCCGTCCATCGCCGACCGTACCGCCGCTTTCGTCTATGCGCGGCTGATGCGCGCCAGCACGGCCTACAAGGCGGGCTACGCGCCCAAGGCGCTGGACGCCTGGGCGGACCGCCTGCGCAGCTGGGCCCGCGGCGGCCACCCGGCCGACCTGCCGCTCACCGGCGCCCCGGAAAAAAAGGCGCGGCCGGGAGACGTCTTTGCGTTCTTCATCAATGGCGCGAAGGAACGCGCGCCGATGGCGGCGCGCGCCATGATCGAACGGCTGTAGCGCCTTATTGGGCGACCGGCGTGCGCAGGGTCACGAACTCTTCGGCGGCCGTGGGATGGATGCCGATGGTCTCGTCGAACACCTGCTTGGTCGCGCCGGCCTTCAGCGCGATCGCAATGCCCTGCACGATCTCGCCCGCGTCCGGGCCGACCATGTGCACGCCCAGCACGCGGTCGGTCTTGGCGTCCACGATCAGCTTCATCAGCGTCTTTTCCTGCGACTCGGTCAGCGTCAGCTTCATGGGCCGGAAGCGGCTTTCGAACAGCTTGACCTCGTGGCCGGCGGCGCGCGCCTCTTCCGTCGTCATGCCCACCGTGCCGATGTTCGGCAGGCTGAACACGGCGGTCGGAATCAGCTGGTAGTCGACCTTGCGGTATTCCTCGGGACGGAACAGGCGCCGCGCCACCGCCATGCCTTCGGCCAGCGCCACGGGCGTCAGCGGCACACGGCCGATCACGTCGCCGATGGCCAGGATGGAAGGCTCGGCCGTGCGGTATTCGTCGTCCACCTCGATGAAACCGCCCTTGCCCAGCTTGACCGCCGTGTTCTCCAGGCCCAGGTTGTCCAGCATGGGCCGGCGGCCAGTGGCGTAGAACACGCAATCGGCCTCGACCACGGAGCCGTCCTTCAGCGTGGCGGCCAGCGTGCCGTCGGCCTGCTTGTCGATGCGCGTCACTTCCGAATTGAAGCGCAGGTCGATGCCCTTTTTCACCAGTTCGTCGCGCAGATGCTCGCGCACGCCCTGGTCAAAGCCGCGCAGGAACAACGGACCACGGTAGACCTGCGTGGTCTGCGCGCCCATGCCGTTGAAAATGGAGGCGAATTCCACGGCGATATAGCCGCCGCCCACCACCAGCACGCGGCGCGGCAGTTCCTTCAGGAAGAAGGCTTCGTTCGAGGTGGTGGCGTGTTCCTTGCCCGGAATGTCCGGCACCTGGGGCCAGCCGCCGGTCGCCACCAGGATATTGGCGGCGCGGTAGGATTTGCCGTTGATCTCGACCGTGTGCGGATCGAGGATGCGGGCGTGGCCTTCCAGCAGGGTCACGCCGCTATTGACCAGCAAATTGCGATAAATGCCGTTAAGACGTTCGATTTCCCGGTTCTTGTTCGCGATCAGCGTGGGCCAGTCGAAGCTGGGCTCGCCGGCGTTCCAGCCGAAGCCGCGGGCCTGCTCGAAGTCCTCGCTGTAGTGCGCGCCATAGACCAGCAGCTTCTTGGGCACGCAGCCCACGTTCACGCAGGTGCCGCCCAGGTAACGGCTTTCCGCCACCGCCACGCGCGCGCCGAAGCCCGCCGCGAAACGCGCCGCGCGCACGCCGCCGGAGCCCGCGCCGATCACAAACAGATCAAAATCGAATGCCATGATGTTTCCTTCGCGCGCCCTTGCAGGCCCGCGCTCACTGTCCGGGGAAAACCGTATTTAACACCACCCGGCGCGCGCGCCCGGCCACGTCCGGTTTGCAGGCGGCCGCGATTGCTATACAGTGGCCCGCAGGCTGGCCGCCGCGCGCAGCCCCACCCCTGGAGCAGATCCCATGTCGCTTGAAACCTGGCTGGCCTTCCTGGGCGCGTCCGCCCTCCTCGTGATGCTGCCCGGCCCCACGATACTCACCGTCATCAGCTACTCCATTGCGCAAGGCCGGCGCGCACGCCTGCCGCTGGTGCTGGCGGTGGCGCTGGGCGACTCCACCGCCCTGCTGCTGTCGCTGCTGGGCCTGGGCGCCCTGCTGGCGGCGTCGGCGTTCTGGTTCACGGTGGTCAAGATCGTGGGCGGCCTGTACCTGCTGTACCTGGGCTTCAAGCTGCTGCGCGCCGGCGTGTCGCCGGCGACCCTGCCCACGGCCACTGCCTCGGGTTCGCGCTGGAAGCTGTTCGCCAACACCTATCTGGTGACGGCGCTGAACCCCAAGGGCATCATCTTCTTCGTGGCTTTCCTGCCGCAGTTCATCGATCCGGTAGGCGACGTGACGCGCCAGCTCTGGATCCTGTCGGCCACCTTCGTCGCCTGCGCCGGCATCAACGCCACGGCCTATGCCATCTTTGCCGGGTCCGCCCGGCGCCTGTTGGCCTCGCCCCGCGCCCAGCGCGGCTTCAACCTGGGCGGCGGCGCCCTGCTGTCCGCCGCCGGGATCTGGGCCTTGCTGGCGCGGCGCGTCTAGCCTGCCCCTAGGGCCGCGCCGCGGACACGGCCTCCGGGTCGATGCCGTAGCGGGCGATGGCGTCGGCCGCGCGCTCGTGCGGCATCAGTCCGTCGTCCGCCAGCGCCTTCAGGGCCGCCAGCGCGATGTGATGCCGGTCCACCTCGAAGTAGGCCCGCAGGGCTGCCCGCGTGTCTGACCGGCCAAAGCCGTCGGCCCCCAGGGTGACATAGCGGCGGTCCTGCATGAACGGACGTATCTGTTCGGCCACCGTCTTCATGTAGTCGGTGGCGGCCACCACCGGCCCCTCGCTGTCAGCCAGGACCCTTTCCGCGTAGCCGGGACGCCTGTCCTCCAGCGGATGCAGGCGGCTCCAGCGTTCGGCTTCCTGGCCGTCGCGGCCCAGTTCCGAATAGCTGGTCACGCTCCAGACGTCGGCCGCCACGCCGAAGTCCTGCCGCAGCAGCTCTGCCGCCGCCAGCGTTTCGCCCAGGATCGCGCCGCTGCCCAGCAACTGCACCCGCAGCGCGCCGTCGCCGCCTTCGCGCAGGCGGTACATGCCGCGCAGGATGCCCTCCTCGGCGCCCTGCGGCATGGGCGGATGCGCGGTCTTCTCGTTGATCAGCGTCAGGTAGTAGAAGACGTCTTCTTCGTCCTGGTACATGCGGCGCATGCCGTCCTGCACGATCACCGCGATCTCGTAGGCGTAGGCCGGGTCGTAGGCCACGCATGAAGGAATGACCGAGGCCAGCACGTGGCTGTGGCCGTCGTCGTGCTGCAGTCCTTCGCCTTCCAGCGTGGTGCGTCCGGAGGTCGCGCCCAGCAGGAAGCCGCGCGCGCGGATGTCGCCCGCCGCCCAGGCCAGGTCGCCCACGCGCTGGAAGCCGAACATGGAGTAGAAGATGTAGAACGGAATCGTGGCCACGCCGTGCGTGCTGTGCGCGGTGGCGGCCGCGATCCACGAGGCCATCGCGCCCGACTCGTTGATGCCTTCCTGCAGGATCTGGCCGCGCCGGTCTTCGCGGTAGACGCTCAACTGGTCTGCGTCCTGCGGCGTGTACAGCTGCCCCACGTGCGAATAAATGCCCACCTGCCGGAACATGCCGTCCATGCCGAAGGTGCGCGACTCGTCGGGCACGATGGGCACCACGCGCTGGCCGATGGCGGGGTCCTTGAGCAATTGCGCCAGCACCCGCACAAAGGCCATCGTGGTCGAGAACTCGCGGCCGTCGCTGCCCTTCAGGTGCGCGGAGAACGCCTCCAGCGGCGGCGTGGCCAGCGGCCCGGGTCCGGCCTGCCGCCGCGGCAGATGGCCGCCCGCGCGCGCGATCGCGGCATCGAAATAGGTCCGCTCGGCGCTGCCGGGCGCGGGCTTGATGTAGGGGATCTGTTCCAGCAGATCGTCGGGCACCGGAATGGAGAAGCGGTCGCGGAAGGCGCGCACGGCCGGATCCGCCATCTTCTTCTGCTGGTGATTGGTGTTGGCCGCCTCGCCCGCCGCGCCCATGCCATAGCCCTTGACGGTCTTGGCCAGGATGACGGTGGGCTGGCCACGATGGGCCAGCGCCGAGGCGTAGGCGGCATAGATCTTGGCCGGATCATGGCCGCCGCGGTTGAGCGCGCCGATTTCCTCATCGCTCAGGTGCGCCACGCGCTCCAGCAGCACCGGGTCGGCGCCGAAGAAATGTTCGCGCACGTATGCGCCGCCGCGCGCCTTGAACACCTGGTACTCGCCGTCCACGCACTGCATCATTCGCCGGCGCAGGCGGCCGTCATGGTCTTGCGCCAGCAGCGCGTCCCAGCCGGCTCCCCAGATCACCTTGATGACGTTCCAACCGGCGCCGCGGTACACGCTTTCCAGTTCCTGGATGATCTTGGCGTTGCCGCGCACCGGGCCGTCCAGGCGCTGCAGATTGCAGTTCACCACGAAGATCAGGTTGTCCAGTTTTTCGCGCCCGGCCATCGCGACCGCCGCCAGCGTCTCGGGCTGGTCCTGTTCGCCGTCGCCCAGAAAGCCCCAGACCTTGCGGCCTTGCGCGGGGATCAGCTCGCGGTCTTCCAGGTAGCGCATGTAGCGCGCCTGATAGGCGGCCATCAGCGGTCCCAGTCCCATCGACACGGTCGGAAACTGCCAGAACCCGGGCATGGTGCGCGGATGCGGATAGGACGCCAGCCCGCCGCCGGCCGTCTCGCGCCGGAAGCGGTCGAGTTCTTCCTCGGAAATGCGGCCCTCCAGATAGGCGCGCGCATAGATGCCGGGCGCGGAATGGCCCTGGATGTACAGCATGTCACCCAGGAAGTCCGGCGTGGCCGCACGGAAGAAGTGGCGAAAGCCGGTTTCGTACAGTGTCGTGGCCGAGGCGTAGGTCGCGATGTGTCCGCCCACGCCCGAGGTCTTGCCCGCGCGCAGCACCATGGCCATGGCGTTCCAGCGCAGATAGGCGTCCAGCCGCAGCTCGATGCCCATGTCGCCCGGAAACGAACCCTGCTCCGCTGGCCGGATCGTGTTGACGTAGGGCGTGGCGTTCGGCGCGGCATAGCCGCCGTGGCCGGCGCGGTCCTGGCCGATCAGTTGGTCCAGCAGATAGTGGGTGCGCGGCCGGCCCTCGTGGGCCAGCACGGCCTGCATGGCCTCCAGCCATTCCTGGGTTTCCTGCGGGTCGGCGTCGGTCGGTTCTATCGGGGTGTCCATGGCGTCCTCCTGGTGGGCGCGAAGGCGGCATCCCGGTGTACGGCCGCCGTCATTTCGCATCGTGAATTGCAATTGCATTATGTGCAATTGCAATCGTATGGAGGAATTCTAATAATTGCAAGTGCAACTATTTCAGGACAGGTCCCCAGGCCCTCCCCGCTAGCGGGACGCAGCCATCATGAATTCCACCGCGGCCCTCAGGGTCGGTTCGTCCGCGGACGAGCCGCCGCGCGGCGGCATCGCGCCCTTGCCCTTGAGCACGGTGGCCAACAGCGCATCCGTGCCCTGCGCAATAAAGGGCGACCAGGCTTGCTTGTCGCCCAGCCTGGGCGCATTGGCGACCCCGCTGGCGTGGCATACGACACAGGCGGACTTGTAGAGCTTTTCGCCCGCGGGGTTGATGGCGGCCAGCGACTCGGCCCCCGCTTGCGCGACGGGCAGGCTGGCCAGGGCGGCGGCGAACGCAATTCGATACAGCGAGGACATGGCAAGGCTCCGAAAGGAAAAGGCGTGACGGCGTAGCGGATAGACAAGGGCAAGGCGCGCCACGCGCGCCCTGCCGCCGCGCTCAGCGCGGGATCGGGCCCGGCGCCTTGATCTGCTTCATCAGGTCGTCATTCCATTTGCCCTCGACCTTGATATGCCCGGCCGCGCCCAGTTCGAAGGCCTCGATCAGGTTGTGGTTCAGGTAGGCGTACACGCCGGGCTGCTTGAAGGTGTAGAGCGCCGCGCCCGCCGAACCGCCGCGGACGAACCAGGTCTCCAGGTCCTTCTGCGGCGGGTTGGCGAACTTGCCGGTTTCCCAGACCCAGTCGCCATGGCCGCCGATCAGATGCGGGCGCGTATCGCGATTGGCCTGCGAATGGATCAGGAGCACCGTCTCGCCGACCTTGGCCGTGAGCGCGTTCGCCCCCGTCAAGGCCCCGACCTTGCCATTGAAGACGATGTGCGACGGCGTCAGCGTGCGCATGACTTCGACCGTGTCGCCATAGCTTTCCGCCAGGGTCGCGTAGTCCTTGTATTTGCCGTTCGCGTCCTTGGGGATGTACAGGTCGAACTCGCCTATGGTGTAGGCACGGTCGTAGCGCAGCGGCTTGCCCTGCGGATCCTTCAGGCCGTCGCGCGGCAGCACCATCAGCGTGCCGCTCATGCCCGCCACCACGTGCCAGGGCACCATGCCTTCGGGCGCACAGTGGTAGACGAAGGTGCCGCTGCGATCCGCCTTGAAGCGCAGCGTGGCCTGCTCGCCCGGGTTCACGTTGGTGAGCTTGGCCCCGCCCAGCGCGCCGGTGGCGGCGTGGAAATCCACGTTGTGCGGCATGGCGTTGGTGGCCGGATTGACCAGGGTCAGTTCGACATAATCGCCTTCATGCACCACCAGGGTCGGACCGGGCATGGACCCGTTGAACGTCATTGCCTGCAAGGTCGTGCCCTTGTCATCGATGACCATCTTCTTCTCCTCGATGGTCATCGTGAATTCGATCACCTTGGGACCCGAACGGGCCACCTGCTCATGCGGGTGGACCATGGGCGGGGCGACCAGCGCAACCTTGGCGCGTTCCAGCTGATCGGCGTTCTGGGCGGCTGCCGGGCCGCCCGCCATCGCTGCGATCAATGCCATGGCAAGCAAGGTGGGGCGCAAAGCGTTCATGTGCAACTCCTGTTCGGGTTTCTGCAACGCCGAGTCTGTCGGCGCTTCCATTGAAGGCTCGCCACCTTTTGCGTTCTTTGCTGTAGCGCAAACTTCAGACCAGCTTGCGAGCCGCCGTGCATTGCCGCCGCGCGGCCGCGATGTCACCATCAAGGCATGGACCCTCCACACGCTTCCGGGCAGCCTGCGGCGTCGTCGCCCCTGTGCCATGCCCTGCTTCGCAACCTGGATCTGTTCAGGCCCTTGTCCGATGCGCAGCTGGACGCCGCGCTGCGCGGCGCGGTGCCTTGCCGCCTGGAGGCCGGCGCATTGGCCTATCGCCAGGGCGCCGCTGCCGCGCATTTTTTCGTGCTGCTGCATGGCTGCCTGAAGGTGGCGCAGCTGACGCCGGAGGGCGAACAGGTCGTGGTGCGCTACGTGAATCCCGGCGACATGTTCGGGCTGGCCTGCGCCATGCGGCAGCCCTGCTATCCGGCTACGGTGCAGACCGTGCAGGAAAGCGTCTGCCTGGCGTGGCCGGCCACGGCCTGGGAACGCTTCATCGCCTGCCATCCCCAGTTGGGAGCGGCCGCACTGCAAACCATGGGACAACGCCTGCAGGACGCGCACGTCCGCATCCAGGAGCTGTCCACCGATGAAGTCGAACAACGGGTCGCGCGCGCCATCCTGAGGCTGGTGCAGCAATCCGGCCAGCCCATGCAGGACGGCATCGGCATCGGCTTTCCCATCACCCGCCAGGACATCGCCGAAATGACCGGCACCACCTTGCACACGGTCAGCCGGCTGCTCAGCGACTGGAAGCAGCGCGGCATCGTCTCGGCCGGGCGCAAGCGCGTGGTGCTGCGCTCGCCCGCCGCCTTGGCCCGCCTGGGCGAGCACGCCGCGCCCGCCGTGGACTGCTCGGCCTGCCTGTCCTGTCGCCACGGGTCGCCGGCCGCGGACGAGGCCTGCGACGCGAGCGCCGAGCTGGCCGGCGCATAGAGCGCAGGCAACGCGGCCTAGCCGGGTTCCAGCACCAGCCGCAGCCCCAGGTTGGCGGGCGGCACGCCGACCGAACACGCCCCGCCCTTGGGGTCGCGGATGAAATCGGGCAGATACGCGACGTGCCTGCCGGCCGCGACGCGTATGCCGCAGTTGCGGCTTTCCTGCTCCTGCTCCTGCGCCGCATTGCCGCTTGCGCCATCGCGCAGCCCGTCCAGCACGCGCCGCGCATGGCAATCGTCGGTCCAGTCCCACACGCTGCCCGCCATGTCCATCAGGCCGGCGCGGTTGCGGCCATAGGCGCCGAAGGCGCGCACCGTGACGTCGCCCTGCGCGCCGCGCAGGCTCTGTTGTTCGTATTCCGCCAGCCAGCGCTGCGCCGGGTCGCTGCCATCGGGCAAGGCCGGCAAGACGTCCGCGCGATAGGCTTCGCCCGCCGCGTAGACCCATTCGGCATAGCTGGGCAGGCGCAGGCGCCTGCCGGTGCGTTCGGACAGCCACGCAGCATAGGCAACCGCGTCGGTCCAGCTGATGCCTACCACGGGCAGGTCGGGCGCAACCGCCTGGCGCTGCGCGGGATCCAACGCCTTGCATGCGCCGGCCTCCACGCACGCTGCGTATTCGGCCTGACTGACCTGTCGTGTCATGATGACCAGGCCATCCGGATAGCGCGCGACGCGCGGCGCGGGCGTGGCGGGATAGCCGTTGCGCAAGGCCTCGCCCGGCGGCACGTAGCTCACCTCGCCCGGCGGCAGCCGCGTGATTTCCGGCAACGCAAAACGGACCCCGTCCTGGGGCCCGCAAGCGGTCAACAGCAATGAAACGATGACGGTCGGCAGGATGCGCATGCGGCGGCTCTCCGGAATGCCCGCGCCGGTCGGGCGCGGGCTGGATTCCATTGGACCGGCTGCCGCGGCCGGGCTCTTTGCGCTGAAGCAAAGAGCCCGACGCTCGCCGCGCGCCGCTCGCCGCGCGCCGCTACCCGCGCGCCGCCTTGGCCTGCAGGCGCGGCTCGGCCAGCGCGGGCTTGCCGCTCAGAAGGCCCAGGATCACCTGCATCACGATGGCCAGCGCGCCCAGCAGGAACACCACGTCGCCGAAGGTGCGGCCCCAGCGCAGGTTCTGCAGCAGCTCCTGCTGCATGAAGCCTTCGCTGCGGGCGTACCACATGCCCTCGCTGACGCTGGCGTGGAACTGGATCAGCCCCACCGGCAGCAAGCTGGTGAAGATCATCAGCGCGAGGCCCAGGTTCATGCCCCAGAACGCCAGCTTCATCAAACCGGGGCTCAGCGCGTACTGCGGACGGATGTAGCGCAGCACCAGCAGGGTGAAGCCCAGCGCCAGGAAGCCATACACGCCGAACAGGGCCGCGTGCGCGTGCACCGGCGTGGTGTTCAGGCCCTGGATGTAGTACAGCGAAACGGGCGGGTTGATCATGAAGCCGAAGACGCCCGCGCCCAGCATGTTCCAGAAGGCCACGGCGACGAAGCACATCAGCGGCCACTTCAGGTTTTCCATCCAGGGCGCGCGGGTCTTCAGGCGCCAGTTCTCCCAGGCCTCATGTCCCAGCACGATGAGCGGCACCACTTCCAGCGCCGAGAAGCTGGCGCCGATGGCCATCACGGGCGTGGTGGTGCCGGCGAAGTACAGGTGATGGAAGGTGCCGGGTATGCCGCCCAGCATGAAGAGCGAGGCCGAGGCCAGGCTGGCCGTGGTGGCCATGCGGCGCGACACCAAGCCCAGCGTGGAGAAGATGAAGGCCAGCGCCGTGGTCGCGAAGACTTCGAAGAAGCCTTCCACCCACAGGTGCACGATCCACCAGCGCCAGTACTCCATCACCGTCAGGTGCGTGCGTTCGCCGTAGAAGAAGCCGGCGCCATAGAACAGGCCGATGGCGCCGACCGAAGCGGTCAGGAGCGCCAGCAGGTTCTTGTCCCCGCCCGGCGTGCGCAGCGCCGGCACGATGCCGCGCAGCATCAGCACCAGCCAGAAGCAGATGCCGGCGAACTTGCCGATCTGCCACAGGCGGCCCAGGTCCACGTATTCATAGCCCTGGTGGCCCAGCCAGAAGTTCAGGTCCGGCGGCATGATCTGCGCGATCGCGAGGTAGTTCCCGGTGAACGATCCGACCACCACCAGCACCAGCGCCCAGAACAGGATGTCGACGCCAAGCTTCTGGAACTTGGGATCGCGCCCGCCGTTGATCAACGGCGCCAGAAACAGGCCGGCGGCCAGGAAGCCCGTGGCGATCCAGAACAGCGCGCTCTGGATATGCCAGGTGCGCACCAGCGAATACGGGAACCACTGCGACAGGTCGACGCCATAGAACTTCTGCCCTTCGACGGTGTAGTGCGCGGTGAAGGCGCCCAGCAGCACCTGGAAGCCGAACAGCGCCACCACCAGGAACAGGTACTTGCCCAAGGCGCGCTGCGACGGCGTCAGGGCGAAAGTGGTCAGCGGGTCCTTGGCGGGCGCCAGCGGCTCGTCGTCTTCCTTGCCGCGCAGGAAAGCCCAGGCCCAGACCAGGAAGCCGATGCCGGCCAGCAGCACCACCACGCTGAGGATGGACCACATGACGTTTTCGGCGCTGGGCACGTTGTCGATCAGGGGTTCATGCGGCCAGTTGTTGGTGTAGGTGACCGCCTTGCCTTCGCGCTCGGTGGCCGCGGCCCATGCCGTCCAGAAGAAGAAATGCGTGAGCTGGGTGCGGCGCGCGGCGTCGGGCAGCGTGTTTTCCTTCATCGCGAAATTTTCGCGGCTGCGGTGCAGCGCGGGCGCGTCGGAGAACAGCTGGTCGTAATAGGCGGCGGTCTGCGCCATGGCGCGCGCGCGCCGCGGACTCACCGCCAGCGTGTCGGTGGCGGCGTCGCTGCGGTTGGCGCGGTATTCGGCCTTCAGTTCCGCGCGCAACGCTGCCTGGGCGCCCGCGTCCAGCTGCGCATAGTCCCGGCCGTGCTGCTCGCGCGCGGCCAGGTCCAGCCAGGCGGTCAGTTCACGGTGCAGCCAGTCGGCCGTCCAGTCCGGCGCCTGGTAGGCGCCGTGTCCCCAGACCGATCCCAGCTGCATGCCGCCGACCGATTGCCAGGCCGTCTGGCCGTCCAGGATGTCGTCGCGGCCGAACAGCGGTTTGCCGTCGGTCGTCACGACCTGCCCGGGAATCGGCGGCGCCTGGCGATAGACCTCGCCGCCGTAGAAGCCCAGCAATGCGAACGTGACCGCCAATACGGCGATCAAGGTGAACCATAATTTCCGATACGGACCCATGATGGGAACGCCCTCCAGTGTTGCGGTTTTGGGGTACGTACCCATATGCGAATTCCGTGCCAGGAAAAATCCCATGCAAATCATGGCATTGCAATTCACACGGTTTTTTTTACCGTGGCCAGCCAGGGTATAAATCACCAATAAAGGGTTGTTTGGACCGCGAAATGCCGGCGTCGCGCCTGGCGCCCGCCTCTTACAATCCCCGCAGCATTCCCACCTCTTTCAAAGGAACCGACCGCATGGCCACGGGCAAGCCCGATGCGTGGAGCCTCTTCCTGACCGCGCATGCGCTGGTAGTGGAAGAAATCGAAAAGCGCCTGTCAGCCGCCGGCCTGCCGCCGCTGGCCTGGTATGACGCCTTATGGGCGCTGGAGCGCGCGCCCGACGGCACGGCCAGGATGTTCGAGATCGCCGAGCGCATGGTGATCGCGCGCTACAACCTGACGCGCCTGATGGACCGCATCGAGGCCGAAGGCCTGGTCGAACGCTTCCGCTCGGACGAAGACCGCCGCGCCACCTACGCCCGCCTCACGCCCAAGGGCCGCGCGCTGCGCCGCGAGATGTGGAAGGTCTACGGCCCCGCCGTCGACGAACTGTTCCTGTCGCGGCTGCCGCAGGCGCAGCAAGACGCCATGGCGGCGAGCTTCCTGGACATCGCGCGCCACGTGCGCGCATCCAACAAGGAGTCTGCTGAATGAACGCCACGCCCCTGCACATCGGCATCGTCGCCTGCTCGGCGGAAGGCGCCGCGCTTTGCTACCGCACGCTGTGCGCGGAAGGCGCCCAGCGCCTGGGCCCGCACGCGCACCCGGAGATTTCGCTGCACACGCATTCGCTGGCGGACTATGTCGCCTGCCTGGACCAGGCCGACCTGGCCGGGGTGGGCGCGCTGATGCAGTCGTCGGCGGGCAAGCTGGCGCGCGCGGGCGCGGATTTCCTGATCTGCCCGGACAACACCATCCACCAGGCGCTGGACCATGTGCTGCCGCAGTCGCCCCTGCCCTGGCTGCATATCGCCGAAGAGGTCGCGGCGGAAGCTCAGGCGCGCGGCTTGCGCCGCATCGGCATCCTGGGCACGCGCTGGCTGGTGGACAGCAGCGTCTATCCGGACAAGCTGGAAGCGCGCGGGCTGCAATGGTTGCGGCCGGCGCAAGCGGACCGCGACACGCTGGCCCGCGTCATCATGGACGAACTGGTGTACGGCGTGTTCAAGCCGGAATCCGTGGCGGAGCTGCAAGCCGTGATCGAGCGCCTGCGCGAGGCTGGCTGCGACGCCGTGGTACTGGGCTGCACCGAGTTGCCGCTGGTGCTGAACGACGGCAATTCGGCCCTGCCCACGCTGGATTCGACCCGCATCCTGGCACGCGCCGCGCTCACCCGCGCCTTGCGCGGCGCCTGATCCGGCGCCCTCAGATCTGGTCCAGGCCGTATTGGCGCAAGCGCTCCAGGTCCAGCACCTTGATCTGGTTGTAGGCCAGCGCCAGGATGCCCTGGTCGGCCAGCGTCTGCAGCGCCTGGTTGACCCGCTGGCGCGACAGGCCCGTCAGATAGCCTAGTTCTTCCTGCGAGATCGCCAGCGTCAGATCGGTGGACGGATACAGCTGCGGATTGAACAGCTGCGCCAGCGACTGCGCCACGCGCGCGTCCGCATCCAGCAAACGGTGGTTCTGGATGGAAGCGATGAACTCGCCCATGCGGTTGTTCAACTGGCCGATGACGAAATGCGAAAAAGGCAGGCTGGCCGACAACAGCGCATGGAAGGTGGCCGTAGGCACCAGCAACACCAGCGACGGCTGGATCGCCACCACGTCGTACTTGCGCAGTTCGCGCTTGATGACGCTGCCCTCGCCGAACCAGCCGCCCGGCGGCACGCCCGAAAAGGTGCAGCTGCGGCCCGATTCGTTGTAGATGGCGAGCTTCAACAGACCCGTGTGCACGCCCAGCCAATAGTCCGACGGCGCATTGCGCCGCGCGATCCAGGCGCCGTTGGGCACGTGTTCGGCGCGCGCGGTCGCCAGCACCAGATCCTGGTGGCGGGCCTCCAGCGCGGTAAACCAGGCACAGGATCCGAACAGGCCGGCCAGTTCCTCGGCGGAAACGATGTTTGAAACGTCGGACATGGGAATAACTGTGTAAAACTTGGGGAAGCCAGGTCGGCCGGCCGTCTGTCATGCAGGTGACAGACAGCATTTTCGGCGGCCCCGTAAGCTAGGGCAAGCGACGGGGATCAAACTCCCCGCACACGGATAAGGGACGCCTGCGCGTCCCAACTGGAGACAAGCATGAGCGGTATGTTCGACCGCGGCCTTGAGCGCCGCGACGCCAACTACGAAGCCCTGACCCCGGTGGATTTCATCGCGCGCGCAGCCCAGGTCTATGGCCAGCGGCTGGCCATCGTCCACGGCGAGGTGCGGCGCAACTGGGCCCAGACCTACGAGCGCGCGCAGCGCCTGGCCGGCGCGCTGGCGCAAGCCGGCATCAAGCGCGGCGACACCGTGGCCGTGATGCTGCCCAACATTCCCGCCATGGTCGAAGCCCATTTCGGCGTGCCCATGCTGGGCGCGGTGCTCAATACCCTGAATACCCGCCTGGACACCCCCAGCGTGCTATTCATGCTGGGCCACGGCGAAGCGCAGGCGCTGATCGTGGACACGGAGTACGCCGAACTCGCCCAGCGCGCCCGGGCTGAGTTCCCGCACCTGAAGCTCATTTCGGTGCACGACCTGGAAACCGCTCCGGCGGAGCTGCCCGGCGCGGTCGATTACGAAGCCTTCCTGGCCGGCGCCCCTGCCCGCTACGACTGGAAGCCCCCCGCGGACGAATGGGACGCCATCGCACTGAATTACACGTCCGGCACCACCGGCGATCCCAAGGGCGTGGTCTACCACTACCGCGGCGCCTACCTGAACGCCATCAGCAACATCCTCGAATGGGACATGCCCAAGCATCCGGTCTATCTGTGGACCCTGCCGCTGTTCCACTGCAACGGCTGGTGCTTTGCCTGGACGGTCGCCGCGCGCGCCGGCGTCAACGTGTGCCTGCGCAAGTTCGATCCGCAGACCGTGTTCGACCTGATCCGCAACGAAGGCGTCACCCATTATTGCGGCGCGCCCATCGTGCAGAGCGCGCTGGCCAACGCGCCGGCCGAACTGCGCGCCGGCATCGACCACACGGTGCGCACCATGGTGGCGGGCGCCGCGCCCGCGCCCGCCGTCATCGCCAAGATGCGCGACATCGGTTTCGAATTGACCCATGTGTACGGCCTGACCGAAGTCTATGGACCCGCAGCCGTGTGCGCCCGCCAGGAAGCCTGGGACGCGCTGGACGAGGAAGAACGCGCGTTGCGCAATGCGCGCCAGGGCGTGCGCTACCACCTGCAGGCGGGCGTGTCCGTGCGCGATCCCGACACCATGGAAGAGGTGCCGGCCGACGAGCAGACCGTGGGCGAAGTCATGTTCCGCGGCAACATCTGCATGAAGGGCTATCTGAAGAATGAACGCGCCACCGAACAGGCTTTCGCCGGCGGCTGGTTCCGCACCGGCGACCTGGGCGTGATGACGGCCGACGGCTACGTCCGCATCAAGGACCGCAGCAAGGACATCATCATTTCCGGCGGCGAGAACATCTCCAGCATCGAAGTGGAAGACGCGCTCTACCGCCATCCCGCGGTGGCGGCGGTGGCCGTAGTAGCCATGCCCGACCCCAAATGGGGCGAAACCCCTTGCGCCTTCGTCGAGCTCAAGCCCGGCTGCAGCGCCACCGCCGAAGAGATCATCGCGCACTGCAAGCTGCTGCTGCCCGGCTTCAAGGTGCCGCGCGCGGTGCGCTTCGGCGAACTGCCCAAGACCTCCACCGGCAAGATCCAGAAATTCGAACTGCGCGCCGCCGTCGGCGCGACCAAGGCCATCGACGTGGCCGGCCCCGGCAAGGCCGGTTGAATCCCACGTTTCCATCCCATCCAGGAGCTCCGACGCCATGACGTACCAAGCCCCCGTGAAAGACATGCTGTTCGTGCTGAACCACCTTGCGGGCCTGCCGCAAGTTGCCGCGCTGCCCGGCTTCGAGGAAGCCACGCCCGACACCACCCAGGCCGTGCTGGAAGAATCCGCCCGCTATGCCGGCGACGTGCTGGCGCCGCTGAACCATGCAGCCGACCGCGAGCCCAGCTCCTGGCGCGACGGCGCCGTCACCACTTCGCCTGGCTTCAAGCAAGCCTTCGACATGTACGCGGAGGCCGGCTGGCAAGGCATGACGCATCCGGTGGAATACGGCGGCCAGGGCCTGCCCGGCCTGATCGGTTCGCCCTGCTCGGAAATGCTGAACGCCGCTAACCTGTCGTTCGCGTTGTGCCCGCTGCTGACCAATGGCGCGATCGAGGCGCTGCTGACGGCGGGTTCGCCTGAACTGAAGCAGCGCTTCATCGAGCCCATGATTTCCGGACGCTGGACCGGCACCATGAACCTGACCGAGCCACAGGCAGGCTCGGACCTGGCCATGGTGCGGTCACGCGCGCAACCCGTGGGCGACGGCACCTACCGCATCTCGGGCACCAAGATCTTCATCACCTACGGCGAACACGATCTGGCCGAGAACATCCTGCACCTGGTGCTGGCGCGCCTGCCCGACGCGCCCGAAGGCGTCAAAGGCATTTCGCTGTTCCTGGTGCCCAAGTTCCTGGTCAACGAAGACGGCACGCTGGGCGCGCGCAACGATGTCCATTGCGTGTCGATCGAACACAAGCTGGGCATCAAGGCCAGCCCCACCTGCACGCTGCAGTTCGGCGACGCGGGCGGCGCGCTGGGCTATCTGGTGGGACAGGAAAACCGCGGCCTGGACGCCATGTTCATCATGATGAATGCCGCGCGCTACGCGGTAGGCGTGCAGGGCGTGGCCGTCGCCGACCGCGCCCACCAGCACGCGCTGGCCTATGCCGCCGAGCGCGTGCAGAGCCGCCCGGTGGACGGTTCGTCCAAGGACGCGGTGGCCATCATCCAGCACCCCGACGTGCGCCGCATGCTGGGCACGATGCGCGCCCTGACCGAGGCCGGCCGCGCGCTGGCCTACTACACCGCGGGGCATGCGGATCTGGCGCACGCCAGCCCGGACGCCGAAGCCCGCAAGCGCCATCTGGCGGTGCAGGAATACCTGGTGCCCATCGTCAAGGGCTGGTGCACCGAGATGTCCATCGATGTGGCCAGCCTGGGCGTGCAGGTGCACGGCGGCATGGGCTTCATCGAGGAAACCGGCGCGGCGCAGTACTACCGCGACGCGCGCATCCTCACGATCTACGAAGGCACCACGGCGATCCAGGCCAACGACCTGGTGGGCCGCAAGACCCTGCGCGACGGCGGCGCCGTCGCCCGCGCCCTGCTGGCGGAAGTCGGCAAGACCGAAGCGGCGCTGGAAGCCCGCAGCGAATCCGCTGCCCGCCTGATGTTGACGCCGCTGCGCCAGGCCCGCGCGGCGCTGGCCGACGCCATCGACTTCGTGCTGGCCAACGCCGCCAGCCGTCCCAACGCGGTGTTCGCGGCCGCCGTGCCGTATCTGCTGCTGGCGGGCACCACGTTTGCCGGCTGGCAGATGGCTCGGGCGCTGCTGGCGAGCTTGGATCTGCGCGAGGAAGATCCTGTTTTCCACGATGCAAAGATCGCGACTGCGCAGTGCTATGCGTTGCATAAGCTGAGCCAGGCGCCGGGGATGGCGGCGGTGGTGCTTGGGTCTGGGGAATATGAGGTGCAGCCGTAACTGTCTATGGTGTGTTGCGGCGGGCCCTTGATACATGAGGGTCTCGTCTGAGGTCTTGTTTGTAGGCGATGGCTTCGGGGTCTCGTTCCAGTGCTTCGTAGGCCGCTCGTCGGCGCGGGCGCCTGAGGGGTGGGCTCCCACGATTGCGGTCCGGAGCGTTCGCTCCGGACTGCCCCGTCGTCATCTTCGTCCAGGCCTTCGGCCTTCCCTTCAGATTCCCTCGGGCGCATCGAGGTTGCCCACCCCTCAGGCGCCCGCGCCGACGAGCTACTTGAATCTTGGCTTGAAGCGCTGCTGGAGCCGTGGTCAGGGACGATGCTTGAGCTGCCCGTCATTATCGGCCGCGCGGGCGGCCGATAATGACATACGTAATTGCTTGAATTGCTATTGTGTTCGCTCGCGCGAATGCGGTGACTGATTTGCTATTGGTCCCCAGCTGATGGGGAATGGGCGGTGATGGGTGGCGCGCGGCGAGTAGCCACTTGCGCATGCAGAATCGGACGCGCGCCACCCATCCGGCACCTGCGTTGAAGTGACGGTTGCTAGCCAACCCGTGCCTAACACGCAAAATTTCTGACATTCCCCGTGCGCTTCGCCATCACCCCGAACACAGCACCCACCATATTCAAACCTGGTTCTCGCCAACCGCACGCGTCATCACGAGAACGCCCCCGTCACCCGCGCGCAGCGCCATCGCGCGACGCAAGATACAGCGTAAGCCCCAAGAGGCCGCCCGCGCGGCCGGCCTGGGGCGGGCCCCGCAAAACACACCACCACCCCCACCGACCGTGGCCAGAACGCCAAGCACACCGCCCGCCCCAGCGCCCGTGGAGATTCAAGCAGCCGAGCCAGTCGCGGCGTGGGCTCGCGATGCGCGGGGCGTCGATAAGCCCGAGGGAATCTGAAGGAGTCGCCGAAGGCGAGGACGAAGATGACGAAGGGGAAGTCCGGAGCGAAGGCTCCGGACCGCAATCGCAGCCCCGCGCATCGCGAGCCCACGACGCGACTGGCGTCTAAAGAACCCCACGACGAGCATCCTAAGAACCAACGGCCAAACGCTCACCACGCGGCAACGTCACCGCCCAGAACGCCAGCGCCACAACACTGATACCCGCCCCCAGCAAGCACACCCCAAGCCACCCCGCCTGCGCATAAACCGCCGTCGAAGCGATAGACCCCAACCCGCTCCCCACCGCGTAGAACATCATGTAGCCACCGACCAATCGACTATGCGCCTGCGGATTCACGCTGAAGATCATGGTCTGATTCGTCACGTGCAGCGCCTGCAAGGCGATATCCAGGACCAACACACCCAACGCCAGCAACCACAGGCTCTGCTCCAGAAAGGCAATCGGCACCCAGGCCAGGCAGAGCAACGCCAGGCCCACGGCCGTGGTCCGCTCGCCTTGCCCGCTATCGGCCAGCCGCCCTGCCCGCGCCGCCATCAGCACGCCCGCCACGCCCACCAGCCCGAACGCGCCCACCGCGCTGTGCGTCAGCGAATGCGGCGGCGCGCTCAGGGGCAGCACCAGCGCGGTCCAGAAGGCGCTGAAGGCGGCGAACATCAGCAGCGCGATCATGCCGCGCACGCGCAGCACGCGCTCGGTAGCCAACAGGCCGTAGAGCGAGCGCAGCAAGGCCCAGTAACCCATGTCCACCGCGGGCAGCCGGCGTTGCGGCAAACGCCGCGCCAGCACCACCGCCAGCACGGCGGCCAGCGCAGCGGACACGACGTAGACCGCGCGCCAGCCCCACAGGTCCGCCACGGCCCCGGCCAGCGTGCGCGCCAACAGCAGGCCGATCACCACCCCGCCTTGCGCGGCGCCGACCACCCGGCCGCGCTCGCCCGGCGCGGCCAGCGCCGCGGACAAGGCCAGCAGGCCCTGTGTCATGGCCGTTCCCAGCAAGCCCAGCGCCACCATGCCCATCAACAGCCAGGGCGTGCCGGCCGACAGCGCCACGGCCGCCAAAGACAGGACCAGCAGCGCCAGCTGCCCCAGCATCAGGCGCCGGCGGTCCAGCAGGTCGCCCAGCGGCACCACGAACAGAAGCGCCAGCGCGCAGCCCAGTTGGGTGGCCGTGACCACGATGCCTACCGCGCCTTCGGCGATGCCGAACTCTCGGCCGATGGCGTCCAGCAGGGGCTGGGCGTAATACACGTTGGCCACGCTCAGGGCGCAGGCCACCGCCAGCAGCATCACCAGGGACCTGGGCATCGGACTTGGGGGTGCGGAATCGGCGGGTTCTGGTCGGGCTGACATCTCTTGCTCCATTCTGGTTGCTTTATAAAACCAGAATAATAGTTTTCGAGGTTTTATAATGCAACCGAAATTTCGATACGCCAGCCATCACCGCCTTTCCCTCAGCAAGGATCCGACATGGTCAAACGCACTAGTCTCGAAGGCGCCGCCTGCCCGGTGGCACGCTCCCTGGACGCGATCGGCGACTGGTGGTCGCTGTTGATCGTGCGCGACGCCTTCGATGGATTGCGGCGGTTTGGCGAATTGCAGAAAAGCCTGGGCGTGGCCAAGAACATCCTCAGCGACCGGCTGCGCACGCTGGTGGCGCACGGCATCCTCGAGGTGGCGCCGGCCTCGGACGGCAGCGCCTACCAGGAATACGTGCTGACGGACAAAGGCCGGGCGCTCTTTCCAGTAATCGTGGGCTTGCGCCAATGGGGCGAAGACCACTACTACGGCGCGGCCGAACCCCATTCCACGCTGATCGACCGCAAGCGCGGCCAGCCCGTGCGCAAGCTGGAAATCCGCGCGCAGGACGGCCGCCTGCTCGGGCCGGACGATGCCGTGGTGCAGAAGACCGCCCTCCCGGGCTAGGTCGGGGCTAGGCAGCCCCCGCGGCCGGCCATTGCCCGGTCGCCAGCGCGGTGGGCGAGTACGAATCGAAGCGCCAGCGCAAGGCCAGCGCGCCGGGCCGGCGCACCACGCGCCGCACTTGCACCCGCCACAGACGTTCGGCGCCCTCGAACTGCGCGATCTCCGGGCTGTCCAGGATGACTTCAGCAGCGCCCGTCAACTGCAGCACGTCGCCGCGCTCGAAGTCGATGAACAGCAGTCCGGCGCGCGGGTTGAGCACCATGTTGCCCAGGGTGTTGAAAAAGCGGTTCCCGGAAAAATCCGGAATGGTCAGCACGTCGCCGTCCACCCGCACGAAGCCTGCCTTGCCGCCGCGGTGCGAGACGTCGACCTTGCGGCCGCCCTCGTCCGCGTAGGTCGCCACGAAAAACGTGTCGGACCGGGCGATCAGCGCCCGCGCCGCGGCGTCCAGCGCGGTGCGCTCATTCGGCGCGCCCGGAAAGCGCAGCGCCGGCGAACGCGAGAACTGGAATTCCCGCGCCTGGATGTATTGCGGGCAATTGCCGAAGGACTGCGTCACCGCCACCTCGAAGCGCTTGCCGTCCCAGGTGGCGATGCGGCCGTTGGCGCGGTTGCGTCGGCGCGTGTGCAGCTCGATTCCCAGCAGGCCCACCTGCTGGTCCATCCCCAGGCCGGCCAGCAGCGGATCGTCGGCATCCGGCACGGCGGACACGCGCAGGCTGCGTGGATCGGGCGAGGACACGAAGCCGGGCAGGCCTTCCAGCACGCCGGCCCAGGGATCGCCCTGCCCGTCCACCGCGCCGGCAACCAGAAACGGCAGCTGCCCGAAAAACAGACGGTGCTGGTCCGGCATGTAGTCGCGGATGACTTTGGGTCCGGTCACCGCCATGCGCTCGGCGATCCCGACGTGGTGTTGCAACAGGCGTTCGCCCGCGTGCCAGGGCGACGGCGGGAGGGCGGCAGGTTCTGCGATGGCCATGGCGTACTCCTTGAGGGCGGCGCCTGTCCTCAGGCGGCCAGCAGGCCCACCGGCGACGAGGCCATGGGCACGAAACGCGGCAGGCTTTCGATGCGGCCCAGCCAGGCGCGGACGTGCGGATAGGCCTCCAGCGACACATTGCCTTCGGGGGCATGCGCCACATAGGCGTAGCAGGCCACGTCCGCAATGGTCGGCGTCGTGCCCGCGAGGAAATCCCGTACGCCCAGTTCGCCGTCCATGACCTTGAGCAAGGCATGGGCGCGGGCCAGCGTGCTGTCCACGTCATAGGCCGCGCCGAACAGGGTCACCAGGCGCGCAGCCGCCGGGCCGATCGCCAGCGGACCGGACGCCGCCGACAGCCAGCGCTGTACCGCCGCCGCCCCGGCCGGGTCTTCCGGGAGCCAGGCCTGGCCGCCGTAGCGCTTGGCCAGGTAGACCAGGATGGCGGTCGAATCCGCGACCACCACCCCGCCGTCGTCGATGACCGGCACCTGGCCGAAGGCGTTCAAAGCCAGGAACGGCGGGCGCTTCTGCTCGCCGCCGCGCAGGTCCACATCGACCTTGCGGTGGGGCACATCCAGCAGGGACAGCATCAGGGCGACGCGATGGGCGTGGCCGGACAAGGGAAAACTGTAGAAGGTCAGCGTAGGGGTATGGGCGGTTTGCATGAGCGGGCTCCAAGTCGGATTCGGACTCCATCTTGGGCCGGCGCCGGGCTCGCGTGAACGGCCAGCGCCGGCAAGACACTCTTGCAGCGGATGAAAGAAAGAGGACGGCCGCCCCGTCCCTTCAATGCCTGCGTGCGGGCGCGTCCGAGGAACGGGTCGCTACGCCGGCAGCGTCGCCAGGTCGCGCCGCAAGGCCTCGACGCAGAACTCCACGAAGCTGCGCACCTTGGCCGAACTCTTGCGGCCTTCGGGGTACACCAGGTGGACCGGCAGCGGCGGCAGTTCAAAGTCGCGCAGCACCACCTCCAGGGCGCCGCTGGCCAGGTGCCGCGCCACCTGGTAGGACACCACCTGCGTCAGCCCCCAGCCCTCGCAGGCCGCAAGCACCGCGGCCTGGAAGGACGTGACCGTCAGCTGCGAATCGACGCGCAGGCTGCGGGGCTGGCCGTCCTGCTGGAAGCGCCATTGCGGCGTGCGGCCCTCCATGGCGGCGGTGACCGTGCAAAAGCGCGGCAGGGACTCCAGATCCTGCGGCACGCCGTGTTCGCGCAGGAAGGCGGGTGCGGCGCAGACCACGCGGCGTACCTGCCCCACCGGCACCGCAGTCAGCGTCGAATCCGGCAAGGCGCCGATGCGCACCGCCACGTCCACGCGTTCGTCCAGCAGGTTCACCACGCGGTCCACCAGCAGCGTGCGCACGGAGACTTCGCGATGCGCGCGCAGATAAGCCAGCACGGCCGGCATCACGTGCAATTCGCCGAAGAACGCCGGCGCCGTGATGCTGAGCGCGCCCCGCGGCGCGGCCATCGCGCCGGCCACGGCATCGTCGGCCTGTTCGACTTCGTCGAGGATGCGGCGGCAGTCGTCGGCATAGCGCTGGCCGGCCTCGGTCAGTCGCAGGCTGCGCGTGGTGCGCACCAGCAGCAACGCGCCCAACCGCCGCTCCAGCGCCGACACGCTGCGCGTGACGGTGGGCGCCGACATCTCCAGCCGGCGCGCGGCCGCGGCGAAACTCTGTGCCTCGGCCACCGCCAGGAACACGCTCATTTCATGGAATCGATTCATGCTTCGCGGCCTCCGACCATCGTGCCTGCGCGCCTGCCCGCCGTTTGCCCGCCAGGCGCCGCTTTCAAGGCCGCGAGGCTGTCATCGATGCAATGCCGCAAGATCTCCTCCAGCGCAGCCGCCGCCGGATCCAGCTCGGCGCTGCCGCGGTAGAGCGACAGGGAAATCGCGGGCAAATCTGGCAGGCTCTGCTCGCCCGGCGCCATCGCGCGCACCGTGGCGGGCAGCCCCAGGGGGGTGCGCACCGCCAAGCCCAGCCCCGCCGACACCGCCGCCCACAGGCCCGCGAGGCTGGGACTGGTGAAAGCCGGCGACCACGCAATGCCGGCGCGGTCCAGGGCTTCGGTCGCGCCGCTGCGGAACAGGCACGGCGCTTCAAACGCCGCCAGTGGCAACACGCCGTCCGCGTCCCGCGCGGGCACCGCAACGGCTGGCCCGATCCAGCACATGGCCAGCTCCGCCAGGCGCCGCGCGTGCGGCAGGCGCGCGCCGTGATCCCAGGCAAGCGCGATGTCCAGTTGGCCCACGGCGATGCGGTCCAGCAAGTCGGCATTGCGGGCCACGCGCGCCTCGATCTTTACCTTGGGATGTGTGCGCGCGAACTGGCCCAGGACACGGGGCAGCAGCATCTCGCCAAAATCCTCTTGCAGGCCCAGGCGCACCCTGCCCTGCAATTGCGCGCCACGCACCGCCCGCGATGCCTGGTCGTTCAAGTCGAGCAGGCGCCGCGCATAGGCCAGCATGGTCTCGCCGGCGTCGGTAAGGGTCAGGCCCCGCCCTGCCTTGCGCAGCAGCGGCACGCCCGCCTGCTCTTCAAGCTTTTTCAGCTGGGCGCTGACGGCGGAAGTGGAACGGCCGAGCCGGTCAGCCGCGCGGCCGTAGCTGCCCAGGTCCACCCCCGCGACAAAACTGCGCAGCACCTCCAGGTCGAATGTCGCAGGCTTCATACAATAGTCCCGTTTTTCAAAACTATTTATTAAAAAAATACTGATTTTCGGGAAGATATTAGAAGTGCACACTGGCCTGCGTCAATCCCGTTCCGGCCCCCAGGAGGCCCCGCATGTCCCTGTCCTCATCCCCCGCGCAGACCCTTTCCCCCGTCCTCGACCGCCCTGGCCATCGCTGGAAGGTACTGGCCGCAGGCGTTGCCGCGAATGTCGCCTTTTCCGCCGCGGCGGCGGGCCTGCCCGCCACCGCGGTGTTCATGCGCGCGGACTACCAGCTGGATAACGGCCAATTGGGTCTGGCGCTGGGTCTGCTGGGCCTGGGCGTCGCCTTGTTCGAGCTCCCCTGGGGCATGCTGGCCGACCGCTGGGGCGACCGTCCGGTCCTGCTGACCGGCCTGAGCGCCACGGCCGCGGCGCTGGCCTGGATGAGTGCCTACGCCGCGCCCGGCGCCGACGGCGTGCCCGGGCTGGTGTTGCTGGCGATGGGGCTGGTCCTGGTGGGCATCCTGGGCGGCAGCGTCAATGGCGCCAGCGGCCGCGCGGTGATGTCCTGGTTCGACGAAGGCGAACGCGGCCTGGCGATGAGCATCCGCCAGACCGCCGTGCCGCTGGGCGGCGGACTGGGCGCGCTGGCGCTGCCCTGGCTGGCGGCCCGCGCAGGCTTTGGCGCGGTGTTCGGCGCCCTGGCCCTGATGTGCGCCGCGGCGGCGCTGTTGGCCGCCTGCTGGCTGCGCGAGCCCGACCGGCCCGCCAACCCAACCCGGGCTCACTCGGCGCCCGGTCCGCTGCGCGATGCGCGGGTCTGGCGCACTGCGATAGCCATCGGTCTGCTGTGCTGCCCGCAATTCGCCGTCCTGACCTTCGCGACGGTGTTCCTGCATGATTTCAGCGGCGCGGGCATCGGCGCCACGACGGCTGTGCTGGTGGCAGTGCAGTTGGGCGCCATGATCGCGCGCGTCGCAAGCGGCAGGTGGACCGACCGCCGCGGCAACCGCGGCGCCTACCTGCGTTGCTGCATCGGGTTGAGCTTCCTGTTGTTCGCGGCGCTAGGCGCCACCGCATGGGCGACCAGCGACGCCATGCTGGCACTGGCCATCCTGATGGCGGCGGCCGGCATCTGCGTCTCGGCCTGGCACGGCGTCGCCTATACCGAACTGGCCACGCTCGCCGGCGCGGGGCGCGCGGGGACTGCGCTGGGCATGGCCAATAGCTGCTGCTACCTGGGATTGTTTCTCACGCCGGCGGTGATGCCGCATCTGGTCGCGGCCACCTCCTGGCCCATGGCCTGGGGGCTGGCAGGACTATGCATGCTGGCTGCCCTGCCGTTGCTGCCGCGCCGCCCTGCAACAGGAGGCTAGCGCGGCAGCGGATCAGGCAAGCGCTCGCGCCCGCTTGCCTATCGCACCCAGTAAGTCGAGCGCCCGGTCCGCAGCTTGGGGCCCGCCGTCCATGTCGCCGCGCACATGCAAGGGACGAAGCTCCTCGATTTCCTCAAGCGCCGCGATCAACTCGGGCTCGGCCAGCCTGTATTTGCGCAACACGCTGACCATGCACATGGACGCATGCACCATGTCTTCCGCGATCGCGCTTGCGCCAACCCTGTGCAGGACAAAGTTGACCCAATGCGTGCCTGCCAGCATGGCCGCCTCGATCCGGATTTCCCAGTCCTCGTCGGTCAGCTTGGCCAGCGAGGCTTCGATGCGCCGCGCCTTGTCGCGGTGATGTTCCGGGCTCATGGGCTCGCCTCCGGGCGGACCAACGCGAGGTAGATGCCGATGGCTTGCGACATGGCATGGTCGCAATCATCGACGATGGCCTGGATCGGCTGGCGATCTCCGCGCAGGCAAGGATCGCGATGCGCCTCCAAAGCGTGCAAGGCGGCTTCCAGGCGCTGGACAGGCTCAGGCATGTCGCCGGGAATGGCGGGCCAGCCCACGTGGCTCACATCGCCGGGACCGCGTAGCTCCCTGCGCCAGCCGCCATCGCCCTGGGGCACGACGTGCACGCCAGGGATGGTGGAAAACGCGCGGTCCCCGCTGGTAAGTCCCGTGGCATGCAGCGTAGCGTTCCAGATATTGGTGCCGGCGGTAAGACAGGTCCAATACCAAAGCTCAAAATCCTGCAAAGGGTCGAGCCGGTCGCGCAGCGACAACAAGCGGCTTATCTTGTCCGCGTGGGAGGAGATTTGCATGGCTTATCACTCGGGCTTGATGTTGCCGTCCACCACCACCTTGCGCCAGGCAGCCAGGTCTTGCGTGATGGTTTGTGCGAACGCCTGGCGGCTGACGGCGGCGGAGGGAGGCACATTCGCCTGGCGCAGCGCTTCCAGGAACGCTGGCTGCCCCAGTTCATGATTGATGGCCGCATGCAGGCGCTCCAGCACGTCCGGCGGCGTGTTCTTGGGCGCGAATACGCCTTGCCAGCCGGCGGCAGTAAAGGGATAGCCCTGTTCCGACAGCACCTTGACGTCCGGCAGCCTGGGGCTGCGCACAGTGCCCGTCAACGCGATGCCGCGCAGCTTGCCCTGCTCGATGAAGCCCAGGGGAGACACCACGTCGACCCAGCCCACGGGAACCTCGCCGGACACGATGTTCGTGAGCAAGGCAGGCGTGGTCTTGTAGGGCACATGGTTGATGCTCAGTCCCGCCCGCTGCTTGATCCACTCCATCGTCAGATGCCCATTGGAGCCTATCCCCCAGCTGCCATAGGACTGGTATTTGTCGGGATCGCGGCGCAGCAGGTCGACCAGTTCGGGCAGCGTCCGCGCCGGCACCGAGGCATGCACCACGAGCAGCACGCCGCCCACCGAGGACAGCGCCACGGGTTCCAGGTCGCGCAGGGTTCTGATCGGGAGAGCGGGATTCAGCGCCTCGGCCATCACCATGGACGACGCCGTACTATGCAAGATCGTGTAGCCGTCGGGCGCGGCATTCTTGACTGCCGACGAACCGATCAAGCCGTTCGCGCCGGGGCGGTTTTCTATGACGAAAGGCTGGCCCAGCGTTTCGTTCAGCCGGGCATAGAGCTGCCGGGCCAGCGTATCCAGCACCCCGCCCGCGCCGCCCGGCACGATCACCTTGACGGGCCGGACCGGCCAATCACCGCCGCCCTGCGCAAACGCCAGACGGCTCGCCAGCGACGCGGCCGCGCCGAGCAAGAGTTCCCTACGGGTCAATGAGATCGTCATCATTTCATTCCTGGATCGATGCCGCGTGGCTCGCAGGCGGCGTCAAGGCCGGGCCGGACGCCGCTTCCCGGAACATCCGGGCTGGCGGCCATCCCGGGGAAGACATCAAACCGGCTTGCGCAGGAAACCCTGGTTGCCGCCGTTGCGGTTGGGCGCGAAGCCGTTGGCCTGCAGCGTCTCTTCCGCTGTTTCGTAGAACACGCCGATCTTCATGATCTCGCGCGCCTGCTGCGCCGTGGCGATGGGCCGGCCGAACTCACCTGAAATGCGCACCAGCTGCTTGATCTGTTCGACCGAGCTCATCTTGCCGGTGCGGGACTGGTTCCAGAGCACGTCCTCGATGCCGCAGCGCACGTGCAAGCCCAGGGCGATGCCTATCATGTTGACGGGCAGGACGTTGAGGACAGAGCTTTCCACCGTGACCACGGCGCCGTCCGGCACCGCGCGCAGCATGTTGGCCAGGTTGTAGATGTTGGCCTGGTCCATGCCGCCGCTGATGGCCACCCAGTTCATCACCAGCGGCCCCTTGTAGACGCCGCGGCGGATCATCCGCTCTATGGTTTCGAAGCTGTTGATGTTGTAGCACTGGAACTCGCTCTGGATGCCGGCTGCCGTCAAGCGCCGGATGTGCTCCTCGACCCAGCTGGGATTCGCGGGCACGACCATGTCCTTGTAGGTGGAATACAGGTGGGGAAAGCCGCGGGACACGCCCCGGAAGTCGTCTTCCCCGGCATGCTCGGTGACGTTCATCTGCGAAGTGTTGACCGTGACCGTCACCTGATCGGGCCTGGGCGTCAGTTCGGCCAGCATGTGCCGGGTGTCGTCGCTCAGCCATTTGGCGGCCTGCCCTTCCTCCGGAGCGAAGCTGATGGAACCGCCCACCTGGATGATCATCTCGGGCACCGCCTCGCGCACGCCGGCGATCAGTTCGTTGAACTTGGACAGGCGCTTGCTGCCCTTGCCGTCGGCCTCGCGCACGTGCAGATGTAGCACCGTGGCGCCGGCTTCATAGCAATCCACAGCTTTCTGGATCTGGTCTTCCATGGACACCGGGATGTCCTCCGGGAAGTCCGAGGGTATCCAACCTGGCGCATAAGGCGCGGCAGTGATGATCAGGGGTTGCTGGTTTTCGGGATACAGGTGGCCGTCTAGAAAGTTCATGGCGGGGTTCTCCGACTGGGTGGGTGAAAACTGCGTGGGTCGCGCGGCGCGAAACAGGCGCAGGGATACCGGCGCGCGCAGTCCGCGGGCGTGCCGGCACGAGCCGGCCGCCCTTGGGGCGCGGTTCGGAAAGCAAAGGAAGGCGGGTCAGTTGGCCCGGATGTCGAACTTCTTGACGATTGCGGCGTTGCGCTGCGAGGTCTGCCGGTTTTCAGCCAGCAGCGCGGCGGCGTCGGTGTTCACGTCAGGCTCCAGCCCCACGTCCGACAACTTCTGCTGCACCGCCGGCACGGCCGCCGCCTTGCTGATGACTGCCTGGAGTTTCGCCAGGACGTCGGGGGGCAGCTTGCTCGAACCATAGAAGCACACCTGCCCCTGGAACTGGATCTCTGGATAGCCAAGCTCGGTCATCGTCGGCACCTCGGGCAGATCCCTGTAGCGCTTCTTTCCGGCGACCGCGTAGGGGCGCAGCCGGCCGCTCTTGATCAGGGGCAGAGACGTCACCATGCCGTCGAACATGATGTCGACCTGGCCGCCTATGACGTCCTGCAGCGCCTGCGGCGAGCCTGTGTAAGCCACGTGCTGCATGTCCAGCCCGGCCTGACTGCTGAAGATCAGGCCCGAGTACTGCGACACCGTGCCCGTGCCATAGCTGGCGAAAGACGACTTGCCCTTGCGCTGCTGCAAGTGCGCGACCAGGCCCTGGAAATCCTTGGCAGGATAGTCCGCGGCACTGACGAGCGCATAGCTGGTGTATGCAACGCGGGCGATGGTCACGATGTCCTTGAGCGGGTCGTAAGGCACTTTCATCACTTGGGGCGCTTCGACCAGCATATTGCTCGGCCCCAGCGCGATCGTGTTGCCGTCGGGATCGGACTTCAGCATGGCGCTCAGCCCGATCGATCCAGTCGCGCCGGGCCGGTTCTCGATTATGACGGGCCGTCCGGTGTCCGCCGACATCTGCTGCCCGATCACGCGGGCAGCAATATCCACGGTGCCGCCCGCCGGTCCCGGCACGATGACGCGCAAGGGCTTGTCACCCGCTGCCCAGACGCTGAAGGCCAGCGACCAACCGGCCAACACCAGGGCCGAGCGCGCAAATTGCTGCAGTTTCATCCTTGTCTCCTAGCTCATTGTCGGACTGATGCGCCGGATGCCGTTCCAGGCTTGCGCAATGTCTGATCTATGGCCGCAAGTATCCGCCGCCTCGTCCGCATTCACTTGCTTTTTTGGGACATAAACTTGCTAATCTGGGACAGTGTTCACGCGCCGCTTTCCACGGCCGCTTTGCTCCACTGAGAGGGACTGCACCCAAACTGGCCGTGGAACCAGTGGCTGAAGCTGCTGGGCCTGGAAAAGCCCAGCAGTCCCGCCACCTCGCCCAGCGGCAGATCGCTCTCGCGCAAATGATGCTTGACCAGGTCCATGCGCACCTCGTCCAGCACTCCGCTGAACGTCAGGCCTTCCGCCTGAAGGCGGCGATGCAGCGTGCGGCGGTCGACGTGCAGAAAGCGCGCTACCTCCGGCGCCGAGCAGGTTCCGCCGGGCAGCAACGCCAGGATGATGCGGCGGCACGTCTCCTGCGCGCTTTCGCCGCGGCCGGTCATGGCCGCTTCCAGGTACCTTCTGGCCAGGTCCGCGGCCACCTGATCGCCCTGCTGGCGCGGTCTGGCAAGGTCCGCTGCCGCACAGACCAGACCGTTGAACTCCTGGTTGAATTTGACGTTGCGCCTGAAGAAGGCGCGATGCGCGGCTACGTCCTTGGGCGGCCGGTGCGTGAAGCAGACATCCAGAGGCAGCCACTGCTGTCCGATCAGTTCGGTCAATATGCAGAACATGGTGCCCACCGCCAGCTCCACCGACTGCCGCATCTGCAGCCCAGGCGTGGGCAGCAGGTCTTCGCGGATGATGACCAGGCCGCCCGCGTCTTCGACGCGGACGATGAGCGAGGCGTTCACCAGCTTCAGGTAGCGGCACAGGGTATCGAGCGCGTGCCTGGGCGTGGGTTCCTCGCGCAATACAAGGCTGATGGGGCCCAGCGCCGACAGCTTGCGCCGCGCCGCCAGGCGCAGCGCAAAGTCCTCGATGCGTGTCGCTCGCGCAGTGATTTCCAGCAGCTCGCGCGCCGCGTCGCGCGGAATCAGCATTTCCGGGTCTTGCAGGAACTGCGCCTGCAGCCCCACGCTGCGCATGAAGGCATAGGGGTCCCGGTCCAGCGACTCGACCAGCTCGACGTAGCCGTTCAAGCTGCCGCTGCGCATCAGTTGCGAGATCTGCCTCATGCCCGGGCCTCGAATTCACTGCGCAACCACCCCAGGAAAGCCTTGACCGGCGGATGGCGTTCGCGGCCCGGCGCGCACAGCGCGGTGTAGGCCGCCCCCGCCACCCGCACCTCAGGACGATACGCCACCAGGGTACCCGCCGCCACGCTGTCCGACACCATGACGGAGCTGGCCAGCACCAGTCCCTGGCCGGCAATGGCGGCCTGCAGGGCGTAGTGCTCTTCCTCGTAGGCATGCAGCGCCGCCGGCTTGCGCCAGGACGGCAGGCCGGCGGCCTCGCACCAGTCCTGCCAGCCCTGCTCGTACAGCTGCGAATCGCGCCAGCGCACGGTCACCAGCGACGGCGCGCGCCTGCCCGGACGGGCGGCCAGCGTCGGCGCGCCATAGACGCCGAACCATTCCTGCAACGAGCAGGCGGCGTGCAGCCCGGGCCAGCGCGCCCGGCTGTAGCGGATGGCCAGGTCCACGCTGGCGTCGCGCAACAGGTCCACCGCTTCGGCGCTGGTGTTCAGGTTCAGTTGATATTGAGGAAACGCCGCGTAGAAGCGGCCCAGCCGCGGCACCAGCCACAGGGCCGCGAACGAATGTGTGGTGGACAGGGTCAGCGCGCCCGAGGCCGGCGCGGCGCGCAAGGCGTCCAGGGTCTGCGCCACATCGAGCAAGGCGCCGTGCACGCCGGCAAAAAGGCGCGCGCCCTTCTCCGTCAGGCGCACGCCGCGCGGCACGCGTTCAAAGAGCGCGTAGCCCACGTGCCGCTCGAGCGCCTTGACCTGATGGGACACGGCCGTGGCAGTGACCGCCAGTTCGGCCGCGGCCAGTTTGAAGCTGAGCAATCTGGCAGCCGCCTCGAAGGTGCGCAGCGCGGTCACCGGTAGCGTGGCAAACATGGATTCCTGGCTCTATGGATGAAATCAATTCATCATATTCAAGGATTCATCATTTGTCGCCTTTCAGCCGCCAGAACAGAATTTTCCTCACCACATGGAAACGTCCATGCCAACAAGAGGAATCAAACATGAATTCAGATCATCCCACCAAGCGCCTGCTGATCCTGGTCGGCAGCCCGCGGCGCGACGGCAACAGCGCGGCCCTGGGCGCGGCTGCGCTGCGCGGGGCCGAGGCGGCGGGCACCCAGGCCACGCTGCTGTTCCTGGACGACTACATCGGGGCCTTTTTGCCGGACTTGCGGCGCTCGCCCCCGCCGACCGACCGCTATTCCGAGCTGTTCCTGGAACACTTCCTGCCGGCCGACGGCGTGCTGATCTGCACCCCGATCTACTGGTACGGCATGTCGGCGCAGACCAAGGCGTTCTTCGACCGTTCGTTCAGCCACTATGCCGGCCAGGGACCCGAACCGGAACGGGTCAAGCAGCGCATGACCGGCAAGCGCCTGGGCCTGGCGGTGGCATCCGAGGAAACCTACCCGGGCGCGGCGCTGGGCATCGTGCACCAGATCCAGGAATACGCGCGCTATACCCATTCGGATTTCATCGGCTACGTGCACGGCGCCGGCAACCTGCGCGGCGAGATCGCGGCGGACCCGCGCCAGCCGCTGCAGGCGGCGGCCGAACTGGGCACCACGTTCTTTACCCGCAAGTACTCGGACTACCGGGTGGAAACGCCGCGCGCCCGCAATGTCTGGGAGCCTGCCCCTGCGCTGCGCAGCACGCCGGGCGTGCTGCCGTAGACCTGCTTGAACACGCGGGTCAGATGGGCCTGGTCGGCGAAGCCCACGGCATGCGCGGCGTCGGCCAGCGCCAGGCCGTCGCGCAGCAGCGCCCGGGCCCGCGCCACCCGCCAGTTGCGCAGCCAGGCCAACGGCGGCAAGCCGTAGCGCCGGGCGAACTGCTTGACCAGCGTGGTGCGGTGGCGGTCCTGCGCCACCGCCAGGGCCTCCAGGTCCGGCGCGCAGGCTGGGTCCGAGGCCATACGCGCGCGCAGCAGCGAGCAGACATCAGACGCGTCGTCTGCCGCCGCCGTACGGGCTTGCGCATGTGCCGCCAGCAGGCCGAACAAGGCGGCGGAGAGGCGTTCGCGGCGCTGCGCGTCGGCGATGGGATCGGGCGTGAGCGCGTCCAGCCAGGCCTGGCAGAGCGCCGGATCGCGAATCACGGGACCGGCCAGGCTGGCCCCGCCCGCAAACAACGTGAGTTCGTGATCCCTGAACCAGTCCGGATCGATATAGGCCATGCGGTACCCCAGCGGCGCGTCCGAGGTGCCCCCGGTATGGACCTGACCGGGCGCAATCACCACCAGATCGCCCTCGCCCGCGGCCTGCGGCGCGCCATGCACGGTGAAGGCGCAATGGCCCTGCGCGATGGCGCCGATGGACCAGGCGTCGTGGAAATGCGGCGCATAGCGGTAGCCGCGCAGGTCTGCGATCAAGACATCGCCGGGCAGGCCGGCGCCGCAATGCCAGATATGTTGAGAAACCGCCATGAACAAGTGAGGATGTAGCGCCTAGCCGAAGTAGCTCTGGTCCGATGTCAGCGTGCGGGCCAACAGCCACGCGTTGCGGGGATTCTCGCCCACGCGGCGCACGGCATACGGCCACCAATCGCCGCCGAAGGGCAGATAGACCCTGACGTTATAGCCCAAACGGCGCAACGCGAGCTGCCAATCCGGACGCACGCCATAGAGCATTTCGAATTCGAAGGCTTCTGGCGGCCAGCCGCGCTCCCGCGCCAGCTCCAGGATGGCGCCGGCCAGGCGGTCGTCATGGGTACCGAAAACGGGCTGGAAGCCGGACTCCAGCGCCTCGCGCGACAGCATGATGGCGGCGGCGTCCAGATAGGCCTGGTCGATGCGCGCGCGGCCGGCGTGGTCCAGCGCGCGCTCCGGAAACGCGCCCTTGACCAGCCGCAGCGAGGTGCGCTGACGGATCGCCCAGGCCAGGTCCAGCGGCGTGCGGCGCCGCCGCGCCTGCAGTGTCAGGCCTGCCGGCAGGCCGGCTTGCAGCAATTCGCGATGCAAGGCGCAGGTGCGGTCGCAGAGGGAGGAATCCTCCATGTCCAGCACCATCCAGTCGCGCCCCAGGCCGACCGTCCGGCGCGCCGCCAGGCCGATGCGCCGGGCATTGTCCCGGCCCAGCGCGTCGTCGCGCATATAGCCGATGGCGGTGGGATCGACTGACACGTGCACGTCCAGTCCTGCGTGCTCCAGCGCCCGGCAGGCGCCGAGCGTCTGGGCCACGTTGTGCTCGATGGCCTCGGGATCGTCCACGTACTCGCCCAGGTAGAAGAGCGAGGCGCGGATGCCGTGCGCCTCGCGCAGCCTGGCGGCCGTGCGGACCGCGGCGTCGACGTCCGCGCCGCCGACGAAACGGGCCGCCAGCGACGTGCGGGCCGCCATGGCACGCATCGCCCGCCCCACGCCCGGGCTGCGCGCCAGCGCGATCGCCGTTCTCTGGAACATGCTCATGGGCTCTCTCCCTATAAAGAGAGCCACTGTGCCGGTACCGCGCGCGCCCGTCTTGAACGCCAGTGAAACTTCCTAGTCCAGCGCCAGCGTGCGGGCGCGACCGAACAGCGGGCGCTGCACCGTCTGCGCCAGCAGCACGCCGGCCAGCGTCACCGCGCCGCCCAGCAGGTGGTACATGTGCAGTTGCTCGCGCAGCATGACGAAGGCGGCCAGCGCGGTGAACAGCGGCAGCAGGTTGATGAAGATGCTGCAGCGGTTGGGCCCCAGCCGCTGCACGCCTTCGATCCACAGGAAGGACAGCAGCACCGACGAGAAGATGCCCGCGTACAGGATCAGCGGCACCGTGTTCATGTCCAGCGCAGCCTGCGCCGCCGGCACGCGCAGGTACAGCGGCAGCATGTAGAGCAGCGCGAAGATCGATTGCACGAAGGTGGACTGCCAGGCCGGCAGCGGCACCTTCCAGTGGCGCAGCAACACTCCGTACAGCGCGTAGGACAAGGCAGCCAGCAGCATCAGGCCGTCGCCGACGTGGATGCCGTGCTGGAACACGCTAAGCATGTCGCCCTGGCCCACCAGGTACAGCAGGCCGAGGAACGACAGCGCGCCGCCAGCGGCCATGCCCAGGGTCAGCGGATCCCGCAGGATCACCACGCTGAGCAGCATGCTCAGCAAGGGAATCAGCGCGGTCAGGATGGCCATGTTGGTCGCCGTGGTGGTTTCGGCGGCGCGATAGGACAGCGCCTGGAACACCGCCGACGACAGGGCGCCGTACAGCGCCAGCTTGGGCCAATGGCGCAGGATGGTCTTGCGGTTGCGCCAGGCCGGGCCGGCCGTGAACAGGCCCATCAGGAACAGGGCCAGCACCAGCCGGTAGAAGGTGATGGCGGTGGGCGAGATGGCGCTGGCGGCCATCTTGGAGACGATGACGTTGCCCGCCCAGAACAGAATGGCGAACAACGGAAACAGGTAGGACATGGTGGTTGCGCTCGGAGGATGAGGGATGGTCTCCGGCCGCTTGCGGCGCCGCTTGGGGCTACGCAGGCGGTGGAGTATCGCTATCCTATTGAGCGCGATCCAGTCCGTCTGCCGATGAAAAGGCAGTCACTATCGCAAAATGGACATCGCCGCATCAGGGGCGGAATGGCGCCGGATCCAGCGGCAGCTCCAGCCCGCCCATCTGGGCCGTCAACAGCGCGGCGCTGCCGCAGGCCAGGGTGAAGCCCAGCGCGCCCTGCCCGATGTTCAGCCACAGGTTGTCGGCGGCATGGCTGCGTCCGATCAGCGGCTTGCTGGTGGGAGTGGCCGGACGCAGCCCCGCCCAAGGCGCCGCCTGGCGCAGGTCCAGCGCCGGAAACGCCTCGTGCACCTGGCGCTTGAGCAGCCCGATGCGCGCCGTGTCGATGCCGGCATCGGCGCTGCCGATGTCGACCATGGCAGCGATCCGCAGCACGCCGCCCACGCGGGCATAGACGATGCGCCGTTCGTAGTCCGTGACGCTGATGCGCGGCGCCACCGAATCGTCGTCCTCGGCCAGCGGCACGCTCAGGCTGTAGCCCTTCAAGGGATACAGCGGCACGTCATGGCCCAGCGGCTTGAGCAGCGCGCGCGTGCCGATACCGGTGGCCAGCACGATGGCGTCAGCGCCGATGTCGCCGTCGCGCGTGTTCACCGCCACGATGCGGCGGCCTTCGCGCTGCAGGCCCGATACCGGATTGGACATGACGCATTGCACGTTGGCCATGGTCTGCAGGCGGTCGAACAGCGCCTCGGTGAACTGGCGGCAGTCGCCCGCTTCTTCGCTGGGGGTGTAGATGGCGCCGGCCAGGCTTGCGCCCATGCCGGCCAGCGCGGGTTCCAGCGCCAGGGTCTGCGCCGCGTCCAGCACCTGCTGTTCAGCGCCGAGGTCGGCCTGGTACGCCACCAGCGCGCGCGCCTTGTCCAGCAAGGCCGGACTGCGGTAGGCGATGAGCTTGCCGTTCTTCAGATGGCCGAAATCCAGGTCTTCCTGCTCCAGCAGCGAGTGCATGACGTCCCGGCTCAGATAGGACAGGCCAGCCAGTTGGACCGTGGAAGCCTTGGCCACCGAGGCCCGGCACGCCAGCGCAAATTGCAGGCACCAGCGCCATTGATGGGGATCCAGCCTGGGCCGGAAACGCAGCGGGGAGTCCTCGCGCAGCAGCCAGCCCGGCACGCTGGGCAGCACGCCCGGACCGGCCAAAGGCGCCACGTAGCTATAACTGAGCTGACCGCCATTGGCGTAGCTGGAGACCTCGGCCGGACGCGCCTGGCTGTCCACCAGCACCACGTCATGGCCCTGGCGCGCCAGGAAATAGGCCGACGTGACGCCCACGACGCCAGCGCCGATTACGCAAACCCGCATACTCTTAGATCCAGAAAGACAGGGACACGACGC